>OHFX01000492.1_pt1 | contig 17602 bp, 20 predicted proteins | sample 1567691 | NCBI WGS metagenome assembly OHFX01 (sample SAMEA3879552, study PRJEB24766) | human gut metagenome | biome: human-associated habitat; feature: feces | place: USA | collected 1985/1987 | reverse complement strand
GATCACGCATTATCTTCTTTACCATTATTTACTCCCTTCTGTCCAGGTATATTTCCACCATATATGTCTCAATAAGTACATTAATTAATAAAATTTCATTTTTCATATTTAGCCTTTCATCTATCTGTATCCTGATACTTATGATACCATATAAACAGCTTTCTTTGGCAGATATTTTTTTAGATTGCCATGAAAAATTTGAAAATGACAAACCTGCTTTTCTTTCCAATAAGCTTTCCTAAAATAGGAAATTTTTACTATCCTAATACTGTTTAATAGCATCTTAATATACATTACACAAAAAAAGATACAGGCGAACCTATATCTTTTTCGTGTAATAATATGATTAAAGGGGCAAAAGGTATCATCGATGCATGCTTGCAGGCAAGTGAACCTGATACGAATTCCTCTTGTAAATATATTTCTTATTCTTCAATTACAAAGTTGCTTACATTCTTGCGGAGTTCTCCTGCCGAAGCCTCTGCTGTCTTAACACCTTTCATGACTTCTGCCGATTCGCCTGCAATAGAAACGGTTTTTTGCGCAATATTTGTTGTACCTGCAGCACTGTCATTTGATGCGGAGGTAATTCCTTCAATCGCCTCTGTAATATTGGAAATTGATGCTACCAATTCTTCTGAGGTTGCACTAAAATCCGATACCAGATCATTAATTTTAGATGCATCCATATTATAATCATCTGCCATTTTCTCAAAATCGCCAAAACTCTTCACAATATCTGTATCTACAAAATCCAACAGATGATTAGAGTCATTTGCAAGATTTGCTACTGCATTATCCACATTTTCCGTCACGGCCTGAATATTTGCCACGGCATCTTTAGACTGCTCTGCCAATACCCGGATTTCCTCTGCAACAACTGCAAATCCCTTTCCGGCCTCGCCAGCACGTGCTGCCTCAATGGATGCATTCAGTGCAAGCAGATTAGTCTGTCCGGTAATCGCAAGGATAGAATCAGCAAGCACGCCGATCTGTTCCACAACCTTTGCCTCTTCAAGTGCCTGCTCCAGCCTTCCCCTGATTTCTCCGAGCATCGTCTGAACTTTCTGTCGATTCTCCACCGTTGCTTCCTTCGTCTGTGCTGCCCTCTTATGAATTTCTTCTGCTTCCGTAGCCCCATCCTGTGCACGTATCGCAATCTCTTTCGCTGCACCATCAATCTGCTGAGTCATACTGTTGATCTGTTCTGTCGATGCGGCAGTTTCTTCAGTACTTGCAGCAAGCTGCTCGGTTGTCGCAGACACATCCTCAATTTCCCCATTCAGATTTGATATACTGCTATCCATCGCTTCCACAACTGTATCAATATTTGCTGCCTCTATCTTTACCTGGGAAAGCAATCCGCATATTGATTCCCTCATTGTCTCAAGTGTTCCTGCCAGCTGTCCGAAATCATCTTTCCGTTTCATCATATTGTCCTGCATTCTATGCGCAAAATTACCACCTGCAATCACTTCAATCTCTGCTACAACTTTCTTTAGTGACTTTGTAATATCCTGTGCGATCATGAAAACAAGCACTGCAACAACCACAAGCATTGCAACACATGCCCCAATCAGTGTGATTGCCTTTTTCATTGCATAGCTGGAAAATACCTTGTCCTGCTTTTCAATAGCAGTATCAATATAATCGGTATAATTTCCTGTACCGACCACCCAGTCAAATGGTTCAAAATACTCACTGTAGGAACGCTTCGGTGAAGGTTTAGTCTCTCCTTCTTTAGGAAATACATAATCTGTGTATCCTCCACCATCTTCCACTGCTACACGTATGATTTCTTTCACCATCTTGTATCCTTTTGCATCCTCTGTCTCCATACGGTTCGTTCCCTCGGTATCGCTGCCAAGCAGAACTACATTTGTTCCATCTGACTGATCAATCCAAAAGTAACCTGTCTCTCCGTAACGCATCTGCCGAACCTCATCCGCTGCAATTTTCTTGGCTTCATCCAGCGTATAAGTTCCCGCTTTATATGCGTCATTAATCTCCGACAACAGGGAAATAACCACGCCCACCTGCTCTTTAATTGAATCATCATAACTCTGACGGGATGATGCATCCATTGTCTCCAATGCTTTATCTTTCACATCTTCCAAATCCTTGAAGGAAACAACACTCCCAAGAGCCACAAGTAAAATAACCAGAACCAGTATCAGATTTAGCTTGGTTCTTACCTTCATATTCTTCATATTTTTATTCTCCCTTCCTTGGAACTGATCACTTTTGTATATTTTACCCAAAAATACAAAGCATGTTATAAAATCAGTATACACTTTTACTATATTTTCGTCAATAGCGATCCACCTTTTATACGTTTTATCTCTCTCAAATCCATAAACTTTGCTGAGAGAATATGACTTTGCAAATAAAATATAAAAATAAGCGATATTAATCTTCCTACGAAAAAAATCACTCTGATTTTTCCATCTCCCTTGCATGCTGCCTTGAGCAATATTTGCAGTAATATTTGTAAATCAGCTCATATCTGCTAACATTGCCTATAAAACAAACTCTTAAATATTAAAATTCTTCATTCTGGTATTCGCAAGTCCTCTTGCCAAAATCGTCTGCATCTTTTCCGCAAGAAGAGTTTCAAGATTATACGACAAAACTTCACTATTCCCGCCAGACATGTTTTTTACTTTGTCTTTAAGTTGTTTCGCTGTATGAATCATACCATTACCTCCACATACATCATCACTTCATCCCTTACTCCAAGTTTAACCGCATACTCAATCAATCTTGATAGATTCTTTTCCTTCGAGGACATATATTCCTTGATTGCTGTCTGATATAACTGAATTTCATATTTCTTTCGATCTTTAATCAAATCACAAATACATCTTTCCTTGTCATATACTTTAACCAAATTACCGCTGCTTGACGGGATTTCACAGGTCCCCATATCAAGAATCTCTGGGTTTGCATAATGAACTTCTTTGTTTTTCTTTTTGATATGTGTAGCATTATATCCGGTAGGAACAGTGAAACAAATATGACTGTATTCTCTGTCGATAAGACCATGCAAATAAAGGGCGGTCTCGCCCGAATAAATAATATTCTTATTTCGTTGCTGAAGTACAAACAACTCATCTGGCCACACATTATCTAAGATATAAATGCCATGTGCCACTTTTTCCATATCATGCTCTCTGACGTATTTTGAGACAGATGGCTTTGATACACCTGATTCAACGGCCTTCGATGTAATCAAATACCCATTGTCTTTTTCAATTAGCGATTCCAAAATATCTGATGTTGACATAGTTGGCCTCCTTATCCTTGATATTTACTTTTGTGCTTAAATTTTATTATATTTAAGTGTAAAAGTAAATATAATCCTTATATGCTTGCAGAAGTAAAAGATAACATAACTTCAAATACCTCGTTTAATATTCCTTCTCTATCTCTCCATCTATTCCATACATTTTCTTGAATGCATCAAGGTCTGCCTGATTCTTAATCAGCATAACTTCTTCTATCTTACCTGTATGAATGTTCTTAAATCCTGCAACCTGCTCACCATTACATATGCTCGCTTTGATTACCGGTTTCTTATTTTCTTTATCATATACCTTTGTAACTGTCTTTTTCTTAAATAGTCTCACTCTGACCACCTTCTTTTGAATTTGCCATCATTATCATCCCAGCTGTAGCCCTCGCCACAGCCACATCTTCCCTATTTTCCATCATGTGGAAAGCTTTCATCTCCACCGTATCCATCCTGCTAATCCACCTATTATAGCAAATACTCCAATAGCTACCAGAAACAAAATTACGTTTTCTACGATAGAATTCTTGTTATTTCTCATAATCACACACTCCCTTATTAGTTGCAAATGATATCAGCTCTTTGATTGTCTTTAGTATATGACTTTACGAGTCCCAAAGTCTGCCCTCGCAATTCGAATCTTTGTTCCAAAATACTCAATCAAAACCTTAATCAAAAATCAAAATCATCACTTTCATCTTCCATGTATGATTTTTCCGCAGCTTCGTACACCGATTCAGTATGAGTATCAAATAGCACCCACTCCACCAGATCAAACCAATCCGGATTATCCTGCAAGAACCTATTTACTGTGTGTACTGCAATCTTTGCTGCCAACTCAACCGGAAAACTATATACTCCCGTTGATATAGAAGGAAATGCAATAGACCTGATTCCATTATCCATTGCCAACTTCATAGAATTAAAATAGCAGTTAGCAAGAAGTTCCTCTTCTCTATTCCTGCCACCATTCCATATCGGTCCCACAGTATGAATCACATACTCACATGGCAGATTATAGGCTTTTGTTATCTTTGCTTCTCCTGTTTCACATCCGTGAAGTGTCCTGCACTCCGCCAGAAGTTCCGGTCCTGCTGCTCTGTGAATAGCACCATCTACACCGCCTCCACCAAGAAGCGAATTATTTGCTGCATTTACAATTGCCTGCACATCTCTAATTTTTGTAATATCGCCTTTTACTGTCCTTATCATATCCTAATCACTCTCTATTCCCAAATTTATCCCATAGTGTGCGCACTTCAATAAGGTTTCCGGACGGATCATAAAATCTTACAAGCTTCTGTCCTCCGTCAAGTTCTATCAGTGCTGTAGCATATCTGACCTCATACTTCTCCGACTCCAGCTTTTTAACTACACCTTCGATATTATTATCTTCATTACACCGCTCAAACTCAATATACTTAGCACCTGTCTCATTAACTATATTCTATGCCTTATTATTTATATGGTCATTTTTTCATGAATAATGTAAACAATAAAATATTTATCTACTCCATATCCATTCTGCGTCTTAAAACTCTATATGCTTTGATTGCGTGAAATATAATTACAATATCTACAACAGTATATACAAAACACCATCCAAAACTCATTACTGCAAATATACTAAATATCAGATCAACAATTCCAAATACAGTTATAAACAGCAACCGTTCCAGACTTATTTTGTTTATAAGAACAATAACTGCCAATGAAATTACTACATGAACAAGTCCTGAAACTACTCCCATTGCTTTATCTATCGTGCCATCAAGTTTCCCAAATAAAATAACAGATATTAATATAGCAATAATCATTAGACCAATACTTATATTGCGAATATCTTTACCATAAGAGAGAATAATCTCCTCTCTTTTTTTCCTCTGATACAGAATTTCATTCTTTCTTGCTTCTTTTTCTTCTTCACGGATTCTTTTTTGTTGTTCCTCCTGCTGAGCTTTTAATCTTCCTTGTTCCTGTTGATATCCAAATTCAAAGCCACCAGTAATTTTTTGTTCAACAACTTCTCTATCTATCAACATTTTATTTCCACAATAATTACATATTATTGCTTCGAGCTCAGGATTAACTTCCATTTGAGCTCCACATTTTGGACATGTCAAAGTAATTAATTTCATTTTTTCCTCTTTTTCTCTCTGTAATGTCAATTATTATATCACAAATTTAAAGTTATCTCTCTGTTATAGAGTGTTCCAATAAGTTGGGAAAAATGGTACCCTTTTATATACTTCTTCAATTTGTACATTTGAATCAGACATTTAATTTTCCCTCTACACAAAACAATAAGCACAGTTCGAACTCTAACGTTCCTATTTTTTTCTTACTCTTCTATTAAATTTACACGTAGGATAGTCCTCGCATGACTTTTAGGAATTCCTGTCTCTTCTGTCTTTTTTCAACCTCAACTCTTTCTTGTTCCATTCGGGCTTGTTCTTTTTTCTCAGCAGCAATTTTTTCCTGCTCTATTCTTTCTTTTTCTCTACGCTCAAGTTCTGCCTTTCTATCTTTTTCAGCTTTTATTCTAGCCTGTTTTCTTCGTTCCTCGTCAGCTCTCCAGGCTTCTTCAGCATGTATCTTATCCAACTCACGCTGATAAATAATTGCCTGCTTATGCTTATTAAACTCCAGTTGTTTTTCCTTTAACATATCAGACAGCGAATGATTATGATACATTATCTGTGATGAATCTGATATGTCAAATTTACTTAATTTATCTCTTGCTATATTGACTTTTTCCCATACTCCATCAGCATTTTTTTCATAATATACAACTGTCAACTCAGCCTTTGAATAATCAGCTCCATCTACATTTAAAAGCAGGCAATAGCCCTGTCTCTTCTGAATTTTCATTAACCCTTCCGGGTACTGTCCATTTGTTTCGGATTTATCCCCTGACGCAACATAAATAATTGAATTACCATTGCTATGCTGTTCAAGAATAGTAAATTTATCATCAGATAAATTACGGTATTCATTGCAAAAAGATAAAGCTACCTTCTTTTTCGCTGACATAAATGTAAATTCATATTTTCTTTCAGACTCAGATACAGTTCTTATAGGAACCCTGCTTTCAATATCATCTGTATGCAGTTTATCCTCCAGCCAACATTTTAGAGCAATCTTTGAATCAATTGAATTAATTCCTTCAACGGGCATCTGACATATACCATCAAAGCCCTCTTTTATTCTAAAATGCTGTTCTCTTAAATTTCGTTCACCTGCCACCAGTACAAGATTTGCTCCACAGCCACAAGGACAGAACAACTCATTATTACGGCTTTTTGCTCGAAGCTGTTCAAGTTTGTCCGGAATATTAATTTGTTTACCATCTATGACGGTATAAATTGATTCAATTCCTATAAATTTTCCATCACATAATGCCACTGTTCTTTGAGCCATATGATTTCATCCCCCTAACTGCTTCATAAGTTTACATTATAATTCTCCATCTTCCTGTGACTGCCTATATCTCCTCTGATAATAGTCCATAGCCCTATAATCAATCACATCCTTCATCTGACAAACCATTACCGGATTATCAATTAGCGGTCTCAGCTCTTCTCTAAGCCCGATTGCCGCACCATCTTTCTTCACAAAAAATCCCTTTCCCGACTCCAAAAGGAAATGTACCGGCATCGATAGAATCTTCTTTAAATGTTCCTTATCCGATATGGAATTGTATTTTTGAATAGTCATATTTTTATCGAGATCTTTCCAGTTGGTTCCGGTTGAAAAGAACTCCTTCCAGCTTGAAAGCAGCTGCTCTTCCGACACCTCCATCAAGACATTTCCATGATTATAAAAAGCCATAAGCACCGGCATTTTATACACCTTTGACATGCTTGTATTTTCAAGCAGACTGATAAATTCTCTTCCTATTCCTTTGTAAAAAACCTCTTCATCCTGATTAAGCTCTTCCAGTTCTTTAAGAAATTCGAGATATTTCTTAAATGGATTATCCTTTGAATGAGCAATGGCTATTTCATAAATTCCATCATCCATATATGTGAAAAAATCCATTCTGTCCGGGCGCCTTCCGAGAAGCTCCTTAACCCTGAAATATTCATTAATTATCTGGTCTTTAAGCTTTAAATGTTTTCTGTCCATTTCCGCAAAAAGATCAATCAGCTTCATATCAAAATCTACCAGACAATCATCCGGAAAAGCTGATGTATCTGACGGATTATACACACCTGCATGCTGATTACTCCTGTCTGACAGAAGAAAACGCACTCTGCCCGCCTTCTCATAATTGCCGATAAAATCAAGCACAGTCAGAAACTCTTTTCCTCTGCATTTACGGAGTCCTCTTCCAAGCTGCTGGAGAAAAACTATCGGAGATTCCGTAGGCCTGAGGAACATTACCATATCAACTGATGTGATATCCACACCTTCATTAAACATATCCACTGAAAAAATCACTCTGATTTTGCCCTGCTTAAGCTGCCTAATAGCTACATTTCTATCCTCTGTGTATTCGCCGCTTGCATCGCTGAACACTGCTACAGATGGTATTCCCCTTTTTGAAAATTCTTTTGCCATCTCCCTTGCATGCTCCCTTGAACAGCAGAAACCAAGCGCCTGCCTTGAGCCGTATTTACAATAATATTTGTAAATCAGCTCATATCTGCGAACGTTGCCTATATAGGTTTCATTTAATTCCTTTTCATCATATCTGCCTCTTACTATATGCAGCTTTGAATAATCTGTTTCATCAAAGATTCCATAATAATGAAACGGCACAAGCATTCCTTTGTTGATTGCTTCCTTTAGCGAAATCTCATATGGCACATTGTAATCGCAGATTTCATAGATATTTTTTCCGTCCATTCTCTCCGGAGTCGCGGTGAGTCCCAGTAGAAATTTTGGCTTAAAATAATCAACAATTCTCTGATACTGTTCATTAACAGCATGGTGGAATTCATCAATCACAACATATGTAAAATAATCCGGTGCAAAGTAATTTTCATTCAGATATTCCACTCTGCCAAGAGTCGCTACTGACGCAAAAATCACCGACTTTTCAGTGCATTTACTATCTCCGTTAAAGAATCCGTAATCATCTGAATCACGTACATTTTTAAATGATTCTGCAGCCTGCTTTAATATTTCCTCGCGGTGTGCAACAAACAAAACTCTCTCATAATTTTTTGAATCAAACGCCGCAAGATATGTTTTTCCGACACCCGCTCGTGTCAAGGGTGTGATGGGGAAATTTTTAACTTTTTTTGATAGGGTTATTTAATTTTCAGTTCCACAATAACAGCACTTACCAATTGGATAAAAATCAGCTTTAATTGATATTCCAAAGTTCCCACATTCTTCACACTCATTATCTGAAACAAATTCTTTTAGTTTTTTCTTATCTTCCTTAATGAGATTCAATTGAGCAATCATGGGATTCAGCTTCTCTATTACATATTTTATAAGTTTGAGTTTTAATTCTTCTACCTCCGAATCATCATACTCTGAATCCTGTTCTGCCTGCATCAAACATTCATCTCCTTCGCAACCGCTTCCATTAACAAAGAGGCATTTTGCTCTAAAGATTTCTGCAATTTCTGTTTTGCAAATAAATAATTGAACATGAACTACTCTCTCCCATATCATCATCAATAAACATCTCAAAGTATACTTCAACAGTATTATGCTCTAATGCCTTACACTTTATATCGAAAAATGTGTTTTTCCATCATATATAGTTGTTTCAATTTCTTCAATATCAAAACAAGGATCACACTGAAATTGTTTCAAAATATCTTCCCATATATCAGCAATTTTTTTCTTCTTTTCAGAATAAAATTCTTTGCGTTTTCATTTTCCTTGCCTGACGTCAAAATTTTTTCAAGCTGTACATATTCCGCTCTCGAAAGAACAATATCATTCTCATACACCTTACATTTAAAAACAATTTCAAACACAGATTCTAATGTCAGAGAAATCAACTCGGCATTAATATCATCTAATTCCAGAACCTTTTGCTTAAATGTCTCTGACAACTGTATTGCTGAGTTATAATATTTTTCCAATCCACAGCTAACAGAGTATTTCTCTTTCTTTCTGGAAGTTTTTTCAAGGCTTCTGCCAGCTCATCATCAAGGACACGAATATCAATGCCACATACTGAAAAGATTGTATAATCTGTTTCGTAGTCATCCCACACAGCAAAATTTTCAACGAAAATTTCTGGAAGTTCACAGAATGGAATTTCTTTATCTTTTCGTCGTTTCAATCCTTGTTGGTAGTCCTTTACAATATGACGGACAACTTTCTTCAAACAACTTTCAAAGCGACATTGAACTGTTTTCTGGAAGTCAGACGGTTTCATCAATCTCACCCCCTTTCCACTATGATTTGAAAAGTGTTTATCCCTCTTTCCGCACCATATAGGGAATGAAAGGTGTGATTTAATGACCTCTTTTGAAAAATTTTTAAATTTTTTTCGGGTATGAAAAAAGCCCGCACAAAACATATAGTCTGTACGAGCCTTTAAAGCTAAAACATATTCAATTTTTAATAGTGTGCTATTAGGTGGAATTTGATTGCAAATAATTGTACTTAAAGCTTTCCATAATGCAAGCCCCCTTAAAGCACCGTATCAATGTTGGCATGGTTTTCAAATTACTCTGAAAAATTATGAACTGTTCCTTTTGGAAATGTAATGGTCAGTCTTGTATATTCTTTTTCCGTAGAAGCAATATCCAATTTCAAGCCCAACCTATCGCATAATTTTTTCGATAGATACAGTCCCATACCCGTTGCATTTGCCTTGTTTCTATTTGAACCCGTAAAACCTTTTTCAAATACACGGGATAAATCAGACGCTTTTATTCCACAACCATTATCTTCAATCACAAGCAATATATTTGTACCATTGTCTTGACTGTATATCGTCAGTTTATTTTCTTGCTTATCAAAATACTTAATCGCATTTTGCACGATTTGAGATAGAATGAATGTCAGCCATTTTTCATCAGTATAAATGACATTTTCTATGTCATGGATATTGATAATTGCTTTTCTTTCCATAAGCGAATGACGGAATTTCAGAATGACATTATGTATCACTTCGTCTAACTGCAACTGTTTTACAAAATAGTCCTTTTCCGTATTTTCGCTTCTTGCATAGTAGAGCATTTGTTCCACTAACTGAAATATTTTGTCTGTTTCTTTTTTTAATGTGTAATTTTTTGTATTGTCAAACGTCAAAGACAATGCTCCTATCGGTATTTTAATTTCATGGACGAAACTTTCCACATATTCTTGATAGTCCTGCTTTTCCTCTGTGATTTTGCCGATTTCATCATTCATAGATTTGCAGGCTTTTTTTAGTGCGTAGCAATAGGCTTTATTTTGAAATTCTTTTGGCTTTGGTAAAACGTCTGCAATATAATAGGTTTCTTCCAGTCCGTCTACTAAATCAATAATATGTTGTGAAACGTTACGTTTCTTCCGATACAAACACCATTGAAAAAGCCCTTGTATGCTGATGAACAGAATTACCAACGATACAACAAACAGCGTATCTACACCGTAGAAAATCAAGAGAAATGCTACTACGGCAAGAAAGAAAAGCTGAAACAATATCTCTGTTATTTTTTCTTCTAAGAATGTAAAAAAACTCACAGTTTCCAACCCTTTCCTCGTATATTTTCCAATAAATGAACAATACCGATTTCTTTCATTTTCTTTTTTAGACGGGTCATATTAACCAATAATACATTTTCGTCTATATAATATTTGTCATTCCACAGCTTTTCCAATAGTTCTTCTTTGCTAATAACTTTATCTTCGTTCATAAAGAAGTAGTACAAAATACGAAATTCATTTCTTGTCAGTTCAATGCTTTGCTCTTGATACTTCAAAATGGATAAATGTAAATCAAGGGTACAATCTTTTTTGACAAGCTCACGGAAATTATTCGGGTTTGACAACTGCAATGCACGCTTGATCTTCTCAAGAAGAATAAGCGTGTCATACGGCTTTGTTATGAAGTCAATCCCACCCACTTGAATACTTTTCAATTCGTCAGCATTTGTATCTCTGCTTGTTACAAAGATAATCGGTACTGGCATGACTTGTTTTATTTTCCTGCATACTTCATAGCCATTCTCATACGGCAGGTTAATATCAAGCAGAACCAGTTCTATGGAATATTGCTTTAATTCATCTGTCAGGTTTCCAAAGTCAGTCAATAAAACTGTTTCATATCCTTGTGTGTTCAATAATTTAGAAAGCTCCAAACGAGTGATTTCATCATCTTCGATAATTGCTATTCTCATTTCAACACCCCCTTGATTTATCATTATAATAATTTCACAGTAGGAGAGCTAGAAAAGTCTAACTCTCCTCGTTGATATTTCGTTTAAAACCAATATACGTTGCAATCCAGTAAATACTATAAATTAGGAAGAAGATAATTAAATTCAAGCCAAAGTAGATTAGATAAAGGTGTTTATCTCCCAAAATTTGTTGATACACATTATTCAATGACGACATCATCACAAAAGAACATAATATTGCTGATATTGCAGGGACACAAAATAATATCAATAATTGTTTTCTGATTGTCTTAAATAGCGACTTATCATTTATTCCTAATCTTCGCAAGGTCAAGTAGCGATATTTGTATTTAGTAGAGTCGCTCAATGATTGAACTGCCAAAATTGTTCCTACTGCGGAAATCAAAATAAATGCAATGTACATAAACAGACTGGCTACTATTGCAACCATTGCTTTTTGTTGTTCTATTTCTGCACCTCTTACATTTACTCTATACGATTCGTCATTTATTTCTCCATTTTTATCAACCTTTACTAATTGATGTTGCATATCTTCTTTTATCTTGTTTTCTAATTCTGCATCTGTTTCTTCTTTTGTATCTATAATCAAATGATTTTCTGATACTTCAAGTCCTTGAACATATTTATCTGGAAGTACAACAACAAATCTGCCAGTATTAGTTATAGAGTTCCAATAAGACTTAGTGTCATATCCTTTTAATTTCAAATTTTTATTTGCTACTGTTATGGTTTCAATGTCTTTGTTATCTTCAACCTCATATGCAAACTTGCTATTTGTAACTATATAGTATTCGTTATCATTTAAAGAAAGCAACGGCATCTTTCTTAATTCTAGTAACCTATTATAATCACTTAACTTCAAGACTGGGTCAAAATCATAATATTCTGATTGGAAGAAATTTTGTACCTGATGATTCGGCTCTTTATAAATGTCGTACTCAATGGTATTATCAATCGTATATTCTTCTTCAATTACTCGAATATATTCATCAAATACCTGCTTATCATCAAAGAGTTGTACATCATATGGTGCATTTAAATTCACGCTGATATCATACGAAGCTTTGTTGATACTAGAATAATTCAGAGCCAGCAGTGAAATTAAAATCAACATAGACAATGTACCAAATGTGAAGCTCATTGTTCTTGCTTTAGAAGCAAATGTTCTTGCTACAAACAGATTGTCATTTTGATATTTCATTTTTTTATTCTTTAACAAAACAGTCAAGAACATATCTGCACAAGTTGTAGATATACCATAAATGCTGATAATCAACATGATTACGCTTACCATCAAATAGGTAAGTGTTTCTTGCTTATTAAAATTATCCATAGTACAACGTGAATTCCAGAGAAAAAGAGAAATCGCACCAAGAATAATACTTAAAACAAAAATGACATTTCTTTTTTTACTGTCACGGAACATTTTCTTTTCATTTTGTTTATCAAAGTAAAGAAAATCACGTATCGTCATTTTACTTATTCTTCTTAATAGATTAAGTAAAACCAAAACATAAATAGTTAAAAAATAAATTATCAATAGTCCAATAGAAACAAAATTCAAAGAAATAAAGAGAGTTTTTGGAATACCCAGTAAGTTTACAATTACTAACGACACAAACTGGCTGAATAAAAAGCCAATAGGAATAGCTAATACAAACGCTAAAATTCCCAACAGTATATTTTCAATTATAACTAAGTGGGCAATTTCTTTTTTCTTAATGCCAAGAAGCATATATGTTCCTAATTCTTTACTTCTTTTTTCAAACATAAATTTCGTTGTATAGTTGATCAAAAAGCATATCACAAAAATAATAAGGATATTTACAGCGAACAATGAATTCTTAAATGCATCCATACTGGAACATAACTTTACAATTTCATCAGAACTTGCCACCAAATTAAAAGCAAATATAAGAGAAAAGGATGCAGTAACGGTTATCAGATAAATCAAATAATCTTTAATATTTCTTTTTGTATTTCTATACGCTAACTTACCTAACATTTCCCACTTCACCTCCGAGCAAGGTTAATATATCCAGTATTTCATTGAAGAAATCTTTTCTGCTTTTTTCCCCTCTGAAAATTTCATTGAATATTTTACCGTCTTTCAAGAACAAAATACGTTCACAGAAAGACGCACTAAACGGGTCATGTGTTACCATTAAAATAGTAGCCTGCATTTTCTTGTTGATTTCAGACATTGTTTCCAGTAATAATCTGGAAGCTTTTGAGTCCAAAGCTCCCGTCGGTTCATCAGCTAAAATCAGTTTCGGTTCATTGATTAAGGCTCTAGCACAAGCACAACGCTGTTTTTGTCCGCCAGAAACTTCATAAGGAAATTTCGATAAAATATCACGAATACCCAATTTATCGGCGATAGCATGAACTCTTTTCTCAATATCAGTAGGGTTCTGTTTGTTGATAACCAATGATAAAGAAATGTTTTCTCCAATCGTTAAAGTATCTAAAAGGTTGAAATCTTGAAAAATGAACCCTAGATTTTCACGTCTGAAATCAGCAAAATCTTTATCCTTGATTTTGGTAATATCTTGATTATTGACTGTAATGTGTCCGCTGGTTACAGTATCAATCGTAGAGATACAGTTTAATAGGGTAGTCTTTCCAGAACCACTAGCTCCCATGATTGCGACAAATTCGCCCTTGTCTACATACATAGAAATACCGTCTACTGCCTTTGTGATATTTCCAGAGTTACCCCCGTAGTATTTTTTTACTTGCTCTAAATTTAAAATGTGTTCCATTAAAAATCGCTCCTTTCTTCCTGCCACATTTATTTGTTTTGGAATACAATTAAATTATAGCAAGGGCAGTATTCAATTACACTTACAGTTTTGAAAGTAAACAGAGAGTAAAAGAGCCGTGATAATGCAGATCACAATTTTGTGAAGCATTTCCACGACCCTTTTATTATAATTTTACCTTTGTCTTTTTTGTAATGATATAAATATATTCTTCTGGTGTAGGGCGTTTATTCCCAAAATACTTTTTGAAATTTGCCTGCACCTCTGGGTCGGTGCTATTCATAGCTTCATCAATCGTTGCTTCAATATTTTCCCGTACATCAGCTAATGACATACCGCCAGCCTTTGCACCAGCCTTTAATGCTTTTTTAATATCTCGTTTTTTTAACCCTATCATTCGAACCAACTCCCTAAAATGAGTTAATCTTCTTTTTCAAAAATTAAATCAATCTTTCGCATACAACCTTTTGCGTCAATTTCTGTAGGTATAAAACCAACATAGCGATACCCATTTTCTGCATAGCTATTTATAACTTCCTTATGTTTATCGGTGCAAAGGAACACAACACCTTTCGCAGTATAATCAATTTCTAAATATTCATATTTTTTCATTTTTCCTCATTTCCTTTCTCTTTCATATTTTCTCTACGCTTTTTGATTGCCTTATTTCTTAAAGGAATACCAACGCCCAATATCAATCCTACTACCAAAATAGTCAAGTCCATAAGCACACCTCTCTTTTCTAAAACTCTTTTTTCTTTAGTATTGTTAAGCTAATAAGATAGGAGATACCTAAAATAACAACTGAAAGCAATAAAAATAATATTATATATACTAGTGGTTCAAATTTAGGTAATTTATTTATTAAGACATATAAATCTATTCCTAAATATTCAGTAGTTTTTATAAGAAGCAGTCCTATAACAAATATAAATCCCATTACACCTATGATAGCAATTCTTCCTTTTTCTCCACCAAATTTCAAGATAAAAGGAAGCATGATTGATAAAATCAATAAAATAGTAGGAAATAAAGAACCTGCTGTTAAAAAAATTTCATTAAAACTGCCTGTTTTTGTAATACCAATAACAACTAAACTAATAACAGTTCCCAACAACAAAAACATTATTCCTGAAATCAATCCAAAAATATATTTTTCCAGTACATAATCTTTTCGTGTTATCGGTAAAGAAAATAAAAAAGCATTTCCATTATCAAATTCATCATAGCTAATTGAACTCAATGAGAATAATGCCCCCACAAAACCTAAGAAACCAATCGGAAACGAAGTCCCCGGAGATACTATTATCATTATTATAGATATAGCAGTAATAGTCATAAAGAAGTTTTTCTGTCCTTTCAGCAATTTAAAATCTTTAATCAATAAACCTTTCATTATTCAACACCTCTAATCATCATTGTTATTACTTCGTCTATATTTCCTTTTTCAATCGCCATTTGAGGATAATTTTCAGCATAATATTGTTTTTGATTAGTTAAACAACTATATCCATAGCTTTCTTTTTTTGTACGTAAAATATATTGTCTATCTAATTTGGAATATTCTTCTTCATCAACTTTAAGTAGTGCATAATCGCTTAGTAAAACATCAGTATCTTCGTGCATAATTACTTTTCCTTGATGTATCATATAAAGGTCATCACATAAAGTTTCTAAATCACTGGAAATGTGAGAACTAATTAAAATAGAGCGTTCTTCGTCTTTTTCTATAAAATCTCTTAGCATTTCTAACAATTCATCTCTAGCTATTACATCTAATCCCGCCGTTGGTTCATCAAGAATTAACAACTTTGCATTGTGTGAAACAGCAACTAAGACTTTTACTTTCGCTTTCATACCAGTTGAAAAATCTTTTATTCTTTTATTTCGTGGAAGCTGAAACTTTTTAACTTGTTCTATAAAAAATGATTTATCAAAATTTTGATATAAATTATCAATAATAGGAATAATATCATTGATTGTTAAATATCCACTAAAGCCAGAGTCCGAAAGAACTACTCCCAAATCTTGCTTGTCTTTTGCAGTAAAATCTTGTAATGACTTTCCAAGAATATTGATAGTTCCACTATCAAAGGAAATTAGCCCTAAAATAGCTTTAAATGTTGTGCTTTTTCCTGCACCATTTTGACCAATCAAACCAGTTACATGACCTTTCTTTACTTCAAGAGAACAATCAAGCGAAAAGTTTTCATAACTTTTTTTCAAATGCTCAATTTTTAACATATCTAACCCTCCAAAATTAACTCAAATAGTTTTTTTATATCTTCATCACTGATACCGTAACATCTGCCTTTTTGAATAACTCGTTCTAAATCACTTTCTAATTCCTTTTTCTGTTCCTCTAATAAAAGCTCTGTATTTGTAGCAGTAACATATGTTCCTTTTCCATGAATTGTTACCGTAAACCCCTCGTTTTCCAAGCTATCATATGCTTTTTTCACAGTTAGAGCACTTATTTTTAATTCTTTTGCAAGAGAACGAACAGACGGAAGATTATCATTTTCTTTTAATTTTCCATTCCGAATTAAAGCTTTAACTTGTTCTACTATTTGCTCGTAAATAGGTATCATTGAAGAATGGTTTATAATAATTTTCATCTCACAGCTCCTTTCTGTATAAACAGTATATAACAGAGTAACGCTGTTGTCAAGTGTTATATGGTGTTTGTACAGAAAGTGAAGCGTGCAAATCTCATTTAGGAAATGCACGCTATATAATTTATCCTACAATCTTCCAGTTACTATCCTTATGTAGCACAAGTTCATACTGCGATATCTGCGTCGCCTTTGTCTGATTATCAAGGAATTTCACGCCTACCTTGACTTTCACATTGTCCCCGTCCTTTGTAAAGATAGGGTTTACCAGTTCAGAATAAAGATAGTCCCTGCCGATAGGTTCAAGCACATTTCCCGATACATAATAGGCAAGCTCTTTTTCCGTAGCTGTCGGGTAGAGCTTAAAGAATGTTTCCAGAAATGCGGTAGCGTCATTCACGGTATCAGCGTCTACACTTGCGTCTGCTTCTGGTGTCTTAGGCTCATAGTCTGATTTTTCGATTGCTGGTGCAAGGGTAGGGTTCTGAACGATTACCATATCCCCGTCAGCGTCCACATGGACTTTTACGGTATAGGTTGCTTTCACATTGCTTGTCTGTTCTCCCTCTTTTATCTGCTGATCTACTTCGTAGGTAGCAGAAAAAG
>OHFX01000417.1_pt1 | contig 20243 bp, 16 predicted proteins | sample 1567691 | NCBI WGS metagenome assembly OHFX01 (sample SAMEA3879552, study PRJEB24766) | human gut metagenome | biome: human-associated habitat; feature: feces | place: USA | collected 1985/1987 | reverse complement strand
TTCTGAACGCTCAGACCCTCTCAGGGTTCGAATCCTTACTAGATAAAAAACACAGCACTCACTTTTGTGGGGGTAGTGTCAAGGAATTTTCGCAAAAAGGTTTGCAGACTCTGATGTGAGTGAAGTCAGCCAGCAATGGAGGCGTCCTCAAGGGCGGCCTCCAGGTGCTTCATGTTCATGTACTTCTTGTTGCCCCACTGGGTGCCGGCCACATGGCGCAGCCGGGCACAGACCAGCATGAGGGCGGAGTTGCCGTCCGGGAAGCTGCCTACCACGCGGGTACGGCGGCGGATCTCCCGGTTGAGCCGTTCAATGACGTTATTGGTACGGATGCGAGTCCAGTGTTCGCTGGGAAAATCGCAGTAAGTCAGCGTTTCTTCAATGCCGTCCTCCACCTTCCTGGCGGCCTCTTTCAGCTTCATGGAGCGCAGTTGCGCCACCACGGCTCTGGCTTTCTCCCGGGCAGATTTCTTGCTTTCCTGGGCGTGGATCGCTTTGAGCATCTTTGCCACCAGTTTCACCTTGGAGCGAGGCGTTACAGAGAACACATTGCGGTAAAAGTGGACGGTACAGCGCTGGTACTTGGCCTCAGGAAACACTTCTCCCACAGCCTCCAGCATACCAAGGCACTTGTCGCCAACCACCAGTTTGACTCCATCCAGACCCCGACCGCGCAGCCATTGAAAGAAGCTGATCCAGCTGGCCTTGTCCTCCTTCATGCCCTCTGCGGCACCAAGAACTTCACGGTATCCGTCCTCATTCACCGCAATCGCCACCAGAATGGCTACATTTTCAAACTCTCCGCCCCAGTTACGGCACAGATAGATCCCATCCACATAGACATACGGATACCGTCCGCCTTGCAAAGGGCGGTTCCGCCAATCCTCAATGGGGACATACGCTTTCTTGTTCAGCTCGCTGATGGTGGCCGGAGACACCTTGCTGCCCCACAGAGCCTCGGTAATATCCTCCACGCGTCGGACGGATACGCCTGCCAGGTACATCTCAATGAGAGCTTCTTCCACACTGCTCTCCCGGCGGCGATACCGCTCAATGATAGCGGTCTCAAAGGAAATCCCTTTGAGCTTGGGCACCTTCAGGGTAACGTCCCCGGATGTAGTGGTGAGATTCCGGTTGTAGTGGCCGCTCCGGTACCCCTGGCGCTGCTCATTACGCTCGTACCGGGCCGCCTGGGTCAGTTTCTCCGCCTCGGCCTCCAGCAGTTCGTTGAGGGTTTCCTCTACGCTTCCGCGTACAAGTTCCTTGAGCTGCCCCTTGATTACTTCCTCGTTTAGCTGTACAATCTTTTCCGACATGGTTTGCTATCTCCTTTCGAATGGTGGTGTCGCGACTTCATTCTACCAGAGATCTGCAAACCATGTCGCTTTTTGTTTTTGCGAAACTTATTCTACCTTATCGTTTTATGCCTTGTAGCGTAGCGGAAATATATATGAGGAAACGAAAAGACAATCTGGTCCTAATACAGATAGGAATGCCGCAGAACAAATTCTGCGGCATTCCGTATATTTTGAAGGATCTAACTTGTGATAGTGGAGGATAGGGAGTAGGTGATAGTAACGGGGCAAGAGTTTGGCCCAGTATACATAGGAGAAACATATGCGCTTAATATATTATTGGATCCAGAAGAAGGTGTGTTTGCAAAGAATTTAATCAAAGTAGAGTATCTATTACTGGGAACATCCCCACCAAAGGGAGCAATTGAATTAGAAGAAGTTTTTGTTACTACTCTGACAGAAGCATTCCCTTTCGTATTACTATTAAAGCCAACAACAATACTCAAAAAAGTTGCATCATTTCGGTTAGCTTCAAAACTAAAGGGTTGTAGTCCATAACTGTTTAAAAGAGTGGATTTACTACTACTTGTTAGTGAAGGGGATGCTTGAACCATATGATCATTTTCCCAGGAAGTACCTTTAGGAATGGTATTTTTGAAGAAATGTCCGGGTAGAGTAATATAAGCACCTAATTTTTTAAAGGCTTCGGCAAAAGAACCTGATTTATCGTACTGTCGAATACCAAAAGTAATACAATCTTCTAAACTTGTTTCAGAGGTGGGTTTGATAGAACCGAGACGGGTATATATATTGCGTATTGTAGTTGGGCCACCATAGGCAACATCAATCGCCATCGGAAACACACCTGCGCCATATTGAAGACTGGGAGTATAAATAGAATTTCTGCAATTTTTAAAATAATTATTAAAGTGAGATGTAGCTCGTTTTATAGAGCCAGAATATCTCGCAGCAAACCATACCGCACAGGCCTCAACGAACCACTGAGGAGTCCTTCCTGTTTGATAAGCATACTGGACAGTATGGAAATATTCATGTGCGACAGTTTCTTTTTCTTGACTATCTAATGTGCTGAATTTCCATATCGTAATTATGCTGGATCCGGACCCTGTTGGATATGTTACACCTCTGGTACCAGTACCAAAGTGAGGATCTGTACAATACCCAGAAAATAAATAGACATTTAGTTGACTGTCACCCATGTCGGATATGGGTGCTTTAAAACCAGCACCGATGCTTTTACTTCTCATATCTAATAAAAAGTCTGCAACGGCGGTTGCTTTTTCTTTTGTTGTATTGTTTGCATTGTAATGAACCTTAAAGTGGTTATTATGTACTTCCGAGGAAAGAGAACTAATAGAGTCTTGGACTTCTTGTGGAATATTTGCGATGCTATATGATGCAATATCATCGACAGAGGGAATACCACAGAAAGGTTGGCTGTTATTGTCCATAGCTTGTAAGGAAGCGTTAAAATAATCGGTTTCTGTTAGTATACCCACATTATAGAGTTGGTTTAATTTATCAAATTGATTAGTATTTGACAAATCTATTGTTGTTGAAGGATAAAACTCAAGCCCACCATTAAGTTTTACAGTACCAGAGATATCCACAAGATCTGGATTGAATAAATTTTGGGTATATGTAGGTGTGAACTTGAAATCTGTATAAACTATGTTTCCAGAGTTGTTTAAGATAACAACCTCCGGATATTCATTGAGAGAAGAAGCTACTAACTGTACCTCGTCGATATGGGAGACAGTGAAGACATTTTCATTATTATTGGTACCATAGTATAGCTCTGTGTGTCGGTCAATACCGAACCCAACAGGTAAAGTATCTGTACGAACAGTTAAAGAAAAGACGGGAGAGGGCGGAATGAACTCAAAAAATCCATCTTGATTTGGACTGACTGTAAACGCAAATGTTTCATCATACTCTGTAATCCACTCGGTAGCCGTTGCGTCTCTGGGTATAGATTGATAGATGTCGATGTCTATATTGGTCAAGTCAATGGACTTACCAGCAGAATCGGTTTCGATTTTTCCGGTGAATAAGGTTTGAGTTTCAGCAGCTGAAACATTTGAAATAGGAAGCAATAACAATAACGAAAGCAGTATACAAGTAAATTGGCGCATATGTTTCATAAAAACCTCCATTTCAAATTTCAAAATTCTGATACGAACTTATTTAGTGCATCATATATCACATCTATCTCATCCCCATCTTTAAAATATTGGAGTCCATCTGGATTTTCAGAGTCAAAAGAAAAAGCCATATTATTGACACCTAAAATGGAAGAAATGCTTTCAGCAGAGAACTTACCTTGACTAATTGGGATAATTGGCCATTCTTCTAAGTTATGAATCATAAGACAAGGGGGTAACTTAAGAAATGATAATCCATCGAATTCAAAATAGTTAAATTCTTGTTCATCCAAAGCATCTTCTAATTGTTTACAAAGAAAAGAGTTTTTAACTATACGAGGGTTGATTTGATATCCGTAAATAATTGCTGAATCAATGGACTCAAAAAGGGAGACCAATTGAGAGATTGTATTTGAGTCATAACCATCAATCTCAATCCAAACAAGAATAGAGTCATCTTGCATAGTAAGATTATCAATAGGAGTTACAGAAGGAGTAGAAAAGAAAATATGTTTAATTTTGCATTCGAGTAATAGACATTTTTCAGATACAGTTTTTGAATAAGTTCCATCAAGTATTTTAGTTACTGTAACATCGTAAAGAGCACAAGGATTAAGAGTTGATAGATCATGGGTCTCGCTAAAATATACATCTCTCCAAGTATTGTCTGGAAAGTCAGAGATAATGGAAGAATTTTCACCGGAAGGTGTTTGACAAGAAGTGAGAGTTGTAAATAATAATAGTATGACGAAACCAGTATTATATAGCTTCTGTTTCATAGTTAACTATTCCTTATGAGATAGCACAAAATATAATATTACATTGTTATTATATCACATGAAAGCTATGCAAACAAGAAAAAGATTGTCTATTTATATGAAAATAGGAAGATAACAACAAAGATTTTGGTCAAAAATAATGATGCGCATGACGCAGTAGTACGGTAGAAGTAAGAAGTCATGATTTATAGTTTTGTAGAAATGCAAATTTATAGATCTATAGATTTAATTCAAAATAGATTTCTATTTATCTATAAAAATAGAAATCTATTTTGCGAGAGAGGAGGGACCTATGGGCCGGCGCAACAAGGCTTGTCACAAGGATCTTCACCAGCAAGCCTATGAACGCTTGACCAGTATGCAGGCGTTTGGGGAGAGCAGAAAAGAGGCAAAGGCGAATGGTACAGACAAGGATAAGATTTTCTCCTTCAGCACCTACCAAAGCTACTGGAAGCACACGAAGTATTTTATCAAGTACATCAAAGAACACCATCCAGAATGTACGACACTGAAAAGTGCCAGGAAGTATGTAAATGAATGGCTGCAGGATGGCGTGGATCGGGGCCTGTCTGCATGGACGGTTGGTGTGCAGCGATCGGCCATGGGAAAGTTGTACGGGATCTCTCCAGATGATGAAGATTTTTTCAAAGCTCCGAAAAAGGAACGGGAAAATATCAAGCGGAGCCGCGGCGACCGGGTTCGGGATAAGCACTTCTCCAAGACGAACAATGATGGGCTGATCAAGTTTTGTCAGGGGACTGGGCTGCGTCGGAAGGAGCTGGAGGAGCTGCGGGGGAAAGATCTGGTTACCAGAGAGCAGATCGAGGCAGAACTATCCCAGCTGGAGAGCCGGCCTGCAGAGGAGCTGACGCCGGCCGACACCAAGCGGTTGGAAATGCTCCAGGATGCCCTTTTATTCCCGGAGGGTTACTTTACCCATGTCCGCAACGGAAAGGGTGGCAGGGAGCGCCTAAGCCCTATCATCGGGCCAAATGCGGGGCAGATCATAGAGCGGATCAGTAACACGCCGGCAGAGGAAAAGGTGTGGCAGCACGTCCACCAGAGCGCCGATATTCACGGATACCGGGCTGAGTATGCCACGGTGATCTATAAAGCTAACGCCAGAGAAATCAAGGACATTCCTTATGACCGGGTGAACAAAGGTACCGGGCACCACTACCAGAGCGAGGTGTATACTTGCCGCAAAGATGAATCTGGCCGGAAGTTGGACAAGGCTGCTATGCTGGTGTGCAGCAAGGCTCTGGGCCATAATCGGATCGATGTTGTGGCCAACAACTACATCCGGGATCTATAAGGGAGGTGCGCTTCCATGAGCGAGTTTGTAAAAAAGACGATAATGGGATATAAAACGCTGGACGGTGGCCAATCAGATCCGGAGTGCTCCCATGTTATCCTGACCCTGAAGGAGTACGAGGGCCTTTTACAGAAAATCTCTCAAGCGGAACAGGAGACCAGGAACGAAAAGAGAAGGGCTGAGGAAGAAAAAGGGGCTTCTCTGTATAGGGAGCAGCAGACAATTCAAAAGGCGAACCAGGCCATAGAAAAATGGATGAAGGCGCTGGAAAAAGAGAAAGCGGAAAGCGCCTATCAGAAGGGACTAAATGAAAACCTGCTGCGTATTGCCAGAGAAAGAGCGAATGCGGATCGAAAACTGAAGCCTAAGAAGGAGCACACCGGCTATGTGGTGGTGGTATCGTCAGAAAAAATCTATCGGTATAAAAATAGACACAGACTGGAATCAGTGAAACTATGGGAAACCGTGATTCAAAGCCCGTATTCGATAGAGTTTCCAGCAGAACAGGCGAAGAGGATGATACTGGAAGAGTTTTTCCCAGAAACCGGGGAGTGGGAAGCTGCCAGGTTAGGGATAAAGCGATGGGTCGCCGGTGACTATGAGGATTTTCTGAGTGCTGCGGATAAAGATGAGGAATTTATGAAACAGAATGCAGCCCTGACGGGATACCGGAGCTTTAGGGCCAATTATCGGGCCGGGTACTGGGAAATGATATTAGTTCATACAAAGCCCCTGGAGGTTGTCCCGAAGGATATGCGAGTGAGCTGAAGGAGGTAAAGATGATGAAGATGGGATTGTGTGCAGAGGATGCGGTAACTCATAACCTAACCGTAGTATGGACTGGACTGGATACCAGGGAGCTGGAGGAAGGGGAACAGCTGGAGATCCGGGTGGCTGGTCACTGGATTGAGGTTGAGCTGGAGCGAGATCCTGATGGCGGCTGGAGTTGGCGGGACCTGGAGACCGGTTGGAGCCTGAAGCGTACAGATGCCGCGCCGGTCAGTGTCCGGAAAATCGACGACTAAAATTAGCCTGTCCGAGGGCCTTGAAAGTGCCGCCTGGACAGGCTATAATAACAATCAAAAATAGGGAAAAACTCTATTGATAATATATGCCCGATATAAGGGGGGGTGAGAGTGGAAATATGATCTAAATTTAGGCTGTCGAAAAATGGGGAAAAACTCTATTGATAATATATGCCCCCCTATGGGCCTTTTGGCCCTAAAAGAAATTCGTAAATTTCTCTCTTAGAGGGGGAGAAAGTCGGAGGGGAATTGGGGGGTGTGCGGAGGCTGTGGTAATGTGGTAAACCCGATAGGGTTTTCCATCATTCCCATAGCCGGAGCACGGGGGGAAAGGGGGAGGTGACTTTCTCTTTAAGGCCCCGAAGGGGCCGCTCTTTGGCTCCCCCTTTCCCCCTTCCGCCCGCAGGCGTTCCCCGCCGCAGCGGATTTTCTTTTTGCTACTTTTTCTTTTGGAGGTGAGTGTATGCCTATGGAGCAGAAGGCCGCTATGGAGCAGCTGCAGGAATTGTACAGGGAAAAGAATGAGCATTTGGAGAAGTTCCTGGAGCCGGTCACGCCCTTTGAGTTTTACCGGGAGATCTTCCCCGTGGGCAGTTTTGAGCGGAAGGGCCATTTTGAGGACGCGAAGGGCAACGGGATTGCGGTGACGGTACCGAAGGCCGCAGGGATCGCGTTGGAGATCCAGGAGGAAGGTAAGGCCAAACGCTATACCATTACCGATGAGCTTTCAGAGCTGTCGGAGGTCTTTGATACGGACTTTACCATTATGTCTCCTCTGTCTTATTTTGGACGCCGCCGGTGCGGCAAGAATGCTCGGTATCTCTATGCCTTGGTCTTTGATCTGGATGGGGTTGGGATGCCGCAACTCCGGGACACGCTTCACCAGATGAACAAGGATATTCTGCCCAAGGCTACCTTTGTCGTAAACAGCGGGACGGGACTTCACCTGTATTATGTACTGGAGGAGCCGATTCCTATGTATCCGCACAATCAGAAATGCTTGAAGGAGCTGAAATACTCCCTCACCCGGCAGATATGGAACAGGTACACCTCCACGATCAAAGAGCCGCAGGTACAAGGTATCTTGCAGGGCTTCCGAGTGGTCGGGTCTGGCTCCAAGCTGGGCCGGGAGTATCCTGTGACAGCCTATCGGTTCGGCGGGCGGGTGACGATAGAGGAATTGCTGGAGTTTATCCCGGATAGCAATGGAGAGCAGCAACAGCTCCTGGGCCTTATGCGGAAGGGCCGGCTCTCTCTGGAGGAAGCAAAGGAGAAGTATCCAGACTGGTATGAGCGGAGGATCGTCAAGAAGGAGCGGCGGGGTCGCTGGACGGTCAAGCGGGATCTTTATGACTGGTGGCTGCACCGGATCGGGGATGAGATCAGAGTTGGCCATCGGTTCTACGGTATTATGACACTGGCGATTTATGCGAAGAAGTGCGGTATTGATGAGGAGGAACTGCGTGAGGATGCTTTTTCGCTACTGAAGCCCTATGACGATATGAGCATTGAGGACATCAACCGTTTCACGAAGGATGATGTGGTGTGTGCTCTGGAGATGTTTAACGAGGACTATGTAACATTTCCCAGGGATGATATAGCGAAGATCTCCGGTCTTACTATGCCTGTCAATAAGCGGAATTGGCGTAAACAGAGAGAGCATTTACAGTTTGCGCGTGGTGTGCGAGAAGTGAAGGGAAAACTGGGAGACGTCGTTTCTGGTGGAGGACGGCCATCAGCGCAGTGTCAGGTTTCAGAATGGCGTCAGCAGCACCCAGAGGGGCGTAAGGCTGATTGCCACAGGGATACTGGCCTTGATCCGAAGACGATTCGGAAATGGTGGGGCGAAACGAGTTGATAATTTAGCATAATTATGATAAAATAAAGATGAGGTGATATTATGAATATGATTCGACCTGTTTCGGATTTACGGAACAATTTTGCCGACATTTCAAAGACAGTTCATGAGACTGCAAAGCCAGTATTTCTGACGAAGAATGGATACGGAGATATGGTTGTGATGAGTATAGAGGCGTTTGAGAGCCTGCAGTTTGAAAGTGAGGTATATTTTAAGCTGCAGGAAGCGGAGCGAGAGGCCGAGCTGACCAGCAAGCGATATTCCTCGAAAGAGGTGCTGAAAGCCATGCGAGATGCCATAGGAGGAGAATAGGTTGTATAATTTGGAGTACCTACCTGTTGCCCGGCAGGATATGATTGATATTGTCCGATATATCGGCGTAGAGTTAGCAAATCCTGTTGCTGCGGATCGCTTGGCTACAGAACTGATAGAGGCTGGAGAGAGTATCCCTAAGTTCCCATACGCATATCCGGCATATACACCGATTCGACCATTAAAACATGAGTATCGGAAACTATTGGTACAGAATTACTTCATGTTTTATTGGGTAGATGAAGAAAAAAAGCTGGTAACAATCGCTCGAGTGATCTATGCAAAGAGAGACTATAACTTGCTGCTTGAATAAAGGAGAAGTTTATGAGTTTCGATGAACAGGGGAAAAGTTCCGGGGAATGGGATAGCAATTTCTATCGGGGTAAACTGAAACGAGGGCTTGAACAGGTGCGTGCTGGCCTTGGAATTATAAAGACGATGGAAGAACTGGAGGCGATGGAAAAAGATGAAAGCCAAGGTGTTACAGATCAGCTATGAGCCGGAGCGTGACCGTTTGACATAGGACGGTTGGGATATTCACTGCGGCCAGAGCCTTGAAGTCCTTCTTCCGGATCGGCTCGGTGGCGGCACATGGCGGGCCGTCTCCTTTGAGCACAATGACGATGGATGGTATATGCCTGGGCATCCTGGTGTGTCTCCGGCGGGCCTGTGGGCCCGTGAGAGCCAGAACTAAACTAAGCCGGTTCCCACCAAAGGGAACCGGCTGTTTTATAGTCACTATAATTCTATATTTCTATATTGATATAAAAATATATTTATAGTAATATAGAATTATATATTTCTATAAAAACAGATTGAAAGAAGTGGAGTGTGAGCACATGATCATTGCAGTAGCAAATCAAAAAGGCGGTGTCGGCAAGACGACTACGGCCCAGGCTCTTGCTGCAGGACTGGCCGGGAAAGGGTATAAGGTGCTGGGAATTGACCTCGATCCCCAGGGAAACTTCTCGTCGGCCTGTGGCGTAGAGAACTACAATGTTCTCACGGTCTATGAGGTGATGAAGCGGGCGGCCACGATCCAGGAGGCCACGCAGCACGCAAAGGGTGGCTATGATGTTGTGCCGGCCAATATCATGCTGGCCGGAGCAGAGCAGGAGTTGTCCCAGACCGGGAAGGAGCATCGGCTGAAGGAGGCCGTGGCTCCAGTCGCCGGCGACTATGATTTCATCGTGATCGACACACCGCCATCCCTGGGTGTGCTGACGGTGAATGCATTTACCTGCGCCAGCGATATTCTGATTCCTACCACTGCCGGGATCTTCGCCACAGCCGGGATTTCCCAGCTCAACGAGACGGTCACCAGTGTCCAGAAGTATTGCAATCCTGGTGTGAAGATCCTGGGCATCCTCTTTACCAGGTTCAATCCAAGAGCAAATATCAGCCGGGAGATCAGGGAACTGGCGGAGCAGCTGGGGGAGTACATCTCGGCGCCGATCTATGAGACCTATATTCGGTCTGCGGTGGCAGTAGAAGAAGCCCAGGCGAATCAGACCGATATATTTGACTATGCCGGGAAGTCTACCGTAGCGGAGGATTATAGGACCTTTATTGAGGAATTTTTGAAAGGGGTAATTGTGTGATGGCGGGGAAAGCGAAGTTTAATCAGGAGGCGGCTCTTCAAAATATGGTGCGAGCAGGTCAGGTATCCGCAGCAGAGGGACCCATAAAGGCAGTGGTGGGTAGCAAGAATAAGGATCGGGTGCAGCGGTCATATTTTTTAGATCGGGATATTGATAAGGCACTGCGGAGAATGGCTTTAGAAGAGGGGAAGAACCTTACTGAGACCATCAATAAAATTTTACGCGAAGGAGTGAAGGAGTTCTTAAATTGAAAAAAGTGGGAGGAGGGGAAACTATGTCCCCTCCTCCCACTTTTAGTCACAGTCATTCATAAATGTTAGATATAGCGCAATAAACTACTGTATTTTGATTTCAGAAACGGTATAACCATAAGATACTTCAATCGGCCTAATGGTGTCATTAGATTCTGAAGATCGATAAGTAAATGGTAAAAACAATCTGTAGTTTCCAACGGTTAGAAGTTCTGCAGGAATCAGATCTGATAGTTTGGCATTATATTTAAGACTGTCTCCAGGCAATAAAAACTTTTGAATTTCTGCACCGACTTCATCAGATTCAGTAAGTGAAGACCAAGTCAACCATTGCGCAGATTCATCCATTTTTTGCAAGGAAATAGACTCACATAAAAATTCAATATCGTTTGAAGAATTGTTTTGAATAGAAATTGAAAGACTAGTAGGGAGTTTATCAATTTGTATAAAGGGAATACCAGAATCAAGTGATATTTTCTCACAATAATGCCATTCATCAGGAACATCAAATGATTCCCATTTATAAGAACTTGAAGTCACATTAATTTCTTTATATAGAAAGAAAAGAACAAATATAACCGCAAAAACACCACAGACGGTACCGACAATGAATTTTCGTTTAATCATGGGGTTAGTTAATTAGTTTTAACGGAAAAAATATCGATTCCTACACCATTGATGGGACTGAACCAATAGTATGTGGCATCAGTCTGAGTTGATGTTTTAGCATTGTCTCCTGAATAGATTCCATAGAGAACATGGCCAGCGTAAACCGGGCTCCCGCTGTCACCCTTATAGCCCTTGTTGGGAGAATCTGAGTTAAAGGTTACTTTAGACATCCCATATAGAGTTATGCCAGACGAGTAAGAAACAACAGCATTCACTTTATCAACGGTTCCCGTTCCAAAACCACGAGCAGCACCATATTTGCAAACGGTGGTTCCAACGAGACTCGAAGAAACGCTCTTTGTACTGGTTATAGTTGTGTAATTAACATTATTATATACTTTGTTCGTCATCGTTTGACCAGAGCCGGTGACTTTGATAATACCATAATCATAGAAATGATCTGTCTCGTAACAGCGATAATATCCAGTTCCAAGAGTAGAACCATTATACTTGTAAGATGTGCCCTCTGTAACGCAATGCCCAGCAGTTAGAACTGCATTACTTCCCTTCGATGTGCCACAGATCGTTACAGTACCATAACTGCCTCCGTATGTTAACTTACCGCCACCGAGGACTTCAGCGGATACTGAAGATTGATCTTCTTCAACAAACTTAATTGGGGCGTCTGTTTCAGAAATTGTATTCGGAATGGCAGAGAGAGCATTAGAAGGAGCACCAACAACAATCTCATTAGAAGGAATGTCAACGCTAATACTACTCACCGAGGAAGTAATAGAATCAGCGATGTCCAGAGACAAAGAATAGAGGTTGTTGTATGAGTAGTCGACAGTCTTAAATCGAATTACGTCTGGATTGTCTACGAGATTAAGATAGAATTGCTGGCGGTCAGAAGAATTATCAGTAAGACAAATTACCAATTTTTCACTTTGGTAATAGGCACCTCCAAAGTCATCTGGATAATTTGGGAAAGAAGGATCTGAGGCAGGGACAATCCCAAGAGCACTATTAATTTGATCATACGCATTAATAGCAGGTTGCTCTTTCGCAATTTGAGCTTCTACAGAAATGGATGTTGGATATGTATTTGGAGGAAGTTGGCCTGCAGCAGAAGCGGGAGATACAATGCAGAGAGCCATAGCAAGAGCTAACAACAAAGACGACAGCTTTTTCATACAACTCACCCTTTCAAATATGAATTTTCAACCAAAAGTTACGCATTTATTATATACGATTTTGGCGATTATGGCAATACGATTGAGGAGAAAAAGAGTATAACGGTTTACCCGTTTGATATGAACGGGTAAACCGTTATACGGTTATTTTTCTGAATATGTTGACTTCTCCGTTTTAGTATGGTACGATGAGCATGGACAGAAATAGGCTGCGAACGGTGCTGGAGCTGGGACAGCGGCCTGATGGAAAGGTAGTGGGAGAAAAGAGGTTGCGGCTGGTAGAGCTGCAGCGGATCAGAGATCGGCTCGTCTGGGCGAGGATAAAGAGTGATTAGGCCCAGAGCGTCTTGGCCGGGAGCTGCCGGCTGGGGGTTCAGCAAATACCCATACAGAAGCCATGACAGGATTGATACTCCTGTGTGGTGTGCGGGCTTGCCACAGTAACCTTTGTGAAATGGAAAGCGCACCATGGACCCCAACACGAGTAATCCTTTTGAAAGTGATGGGTAAGCGAAATGTATCATGTTCCTATTCACCCTCTGATAGTAGCCAGGATACTGTAAATCTCCTGGAGAGCTGCACCCTCTACAAAGGTGCCGACAGATCCCGGACTGCCGTAGATCTCAATAAATCGGGACTGCACACATAAGCAGTTCAAAAAAGTGTCGGGAGCGATCCCAAATCCGTCACACATAAGACGTTAAAAAGTGTATTTGCCGATTGCCGAGTCTCCGAGGGGAGCTGACATGAGGCGGCTTAGCTTGAACAGATGATAGAAAACAAGAAATCATGATTTATAGTTTTGTAGAAATGCAGATTTATATATGTATAGATTTAATTAAAAATAGATTTCTATTTATCTATAAAAATAGAAATCTATTTTATGAGAGAGGAGGGGCCTATGGGCCGGCGCAACAAGGCTTATCACAAGGATCTTCACCAGCAAGCCTATGAACGCTTGACCAGTATGCAGGCGTTTGGGGAGAGCAGAAAAGAGGCAAAGGCGAATGGTACAGACAAGGATAAGATTTTCTCCTTCAGCACCTACCAAAGCTACTGGAAGCACACGAAGTATTTTATCAAGTACATCAAAGAACACCATCCAGAATGTACGACACTGAAAAGTGCCAGGAAGTATGTAAATGAATGGCTGCAGGATGGCGTGGATCGGGGCCTGTCTGCATGGACGGTTGGTGTGCAGCGATCGGCCATGGGAAAGTTGTACGGGATCTCTCCAGATGATGAAGATTTTTTCAAAGCTCCGAAAAAGGAACGGGAAAATATCAAGCGGAGCCGCGGCGACCGGGTTCGGGATAAGCACTTCTCCAAGACGAACAATGATGGGCTGATCAAGTTTTGTCAGGGGACTGGGCTGCGTCGGAAGGAGCTGGAGGAGCTGCGGGGGAAAGATCTGGTTACCAGAGAGCAGATCGAGGCAGAACTATCCCAGCTGGAGAGCCGGCCTGCAGAGGAGCTGACGCCGGCCGACACCAAGCGGTTGGAAATGCTCCAGGATGCCCTTTTATTCCCGGAGGGTTACTTTACCCATGTCCGCAACGGAAAGGGTGGCAGGGAGCGCCTAAGCCCTATCATCGGGCCAAATGCGGGGCAGATCATAGAGCGGATCAGTAACACGCCGGCAGAGGAAAAGGTGTGGCAGCACGTCCACCAGAGCGCCGATATTCACGGATACCGGGCTGAGTATGCCACGGTGATCTATAAAGCTAACGCCAGAGAAATCAAGGACATTCCTTATGACCGGGTGAACAAAGGTACCGGGCACCACTACCAGAGCGAGGTGTATACTTGCCGCAAAGATGAATCTGGCCGGAAGTTGGACAAGGCTGCTATGCTGGTGTGCAGCAAGGCTCTGGGCCATAATCGGATCGATGTTGTGGCCAACAACTACATCCGGGATCTATAAGGGAGGTGCGCTTCCATGAGCGAGTTTGTAAAAAAGACGATAATGGGATATAAAACGCTGGACGGTGGCCAATCAGATCCGGAGTGCTCCCATGTTATCCTGACCCTGAAGGAGTACGAGGGCCTTTTACAGAAAATCTCTCAAGCGGAACAGGAGACCAGGAACGAAAAGAGAAGGGCTGAGGAAGAAAAAGGGGCTTCTCTGTATAGGGAGCAGCAGACAATTCAAAAGGCGAACCAGGCCATAGAAAAATGGATGAAGGCGCTGGAAAAAGAGAAAGCGGAAAGCGCCTATCAGAAGGGACTAAATGAAAACCTGCTGCGTATTGCCAGAGAAAGAGCGAATGCGGATCGAAAACTGAAGCCTAAGAAGGAGCACACCGGCTATGTGGTGGTGGTATCGTCAGAAAAAATCTATCGGTATAAAAATAGACACAGACTGGAATCAGTGAAACTATGGGAAACCGTGATTCAAAGCCCGTATTCGATAGAGTTTCCAGCAGAACAGGCGAAGAGGATGATACTGGAAGAGTTTTTCCCAGAAACCGGGGAGTGGGAAGCTGCCAGGTTAGGGATAAAGCGATGGGTCGCCGGTGACTATGAGGATTTTCTGAGTGCTGCGGATAAAGATGAGGAATTTATGAAACAGAATGCAGCCCTGACGGGATACCGGAGCTTTAGGGCCAATTATCGGGCCGGGTACTGGGAAATGATATTAGTTCATACAAAGCCCCTGGAGGTTGTCCCGAAGGATATGCGAGTGAGCTGAAGGAGGTAAAGATGATGAAGATGGGATTGTGTGCAGAGGATGCGGTAACTCATAACCTAACCGTAGTATGGACTGGACTGGATACCAGGGAGCTGGAGGAAGGGGAACAGCTGGAGATCCGGGTGGCTGGTCACTGGATTGAGGTTGAGCTGGAGCGAGATCCTGATGGCGGCTGGAGTTGGCGGGACCTGGAGACCGGTTGGAGCCTGAAGCGTACAGATGCCGCGCCGGTCAGTGTCCGGAAAATCGACGACTAAAATTAGCCTGTCCGAGGGCCTTGAAAGTGCCGCCTGGACAGGCTATAATAACAATCAAAAATAGGGAAAAACTCTATTGATAATATATGCCCGATATAAGGGGGGGTGAGAGTGGAAATATGATCTAAATTTAGGCTGTCGAAAAATGGGGAAAAACTCTATTGATAATATATGCCCCCCTATGGGCCTTTTGGCCCTAAAAGAAATTCGTAAATTTCTCTCTTAGAGGGGGAGAAAGTCGGAGGGGAATTGGGGGGTGTGCGGAGGCTGTGGTAATGTGGTAAACCCGATAGGGTTTTCCATCATTCCCATAGCCGGAGCACGGGGGGAAAGGGGGAGGTGACTTTCTCTTTAAGGCCCCGAAGGGGCCGCTCTTTGGCTCCCCCTTTCCCCCTTCCGCCCGCAGGCGTTCCCCGCCGCAGCGGATTTTCTTTTTGCTACTTTTTCTTTTGGAGGTGAGTGTATGCCTATGGAGCAGAAGGCCGCTATGGAGCAGCTGCAGGAATTGTACAGGGAAAAGAATGAGCATTTGGAGAAGTTCCTGGAGCCGGTCACGCCCTTTGAGTTTTACCGGGAGATCTTCCCCGTGGGCAGTTTTGAGCGGAAGGGCCATTTTGAGGACGCGAAGGGCAACGGGATTGCGGTGACGGTACCGAAGGCCGCAGGGATCGCGTTGGAGATCCAGGAGGAAGGTAAGGCCAAACGCTATACCATTACCGATGAGCTTTCAGAGCTGTCGGAGGTCTTTGATACGGACTTTACCATTATGTCTCCTCTGTCTTATTTTGGACGCCGCCGGTGCGGCAAGAATGCTCGGTATCTCTATGCCTTGGTCTTTGATCTGGATGGGGTTGGGATGCCGCAACTCCGGGACACGCTTCACCAGATGAACAAGGATATTCTGCCCAAGGCTACCTTTGTCGTAAACAGCGGGACGGGACTTCACCTGTATTATGTACTGGAGGAGCCGATTCCTATGTATCCGCACAATCAGAAATGCTTGAAGGAGCTGAAATACTCCCTCACCCGGCAGATATGGAACAGGTACACCTCCACGATCAAAGAGCCGCAGGTACAAGGTATCTTGCAGGGCTTCCGAGTGGTCGGGTCTGGCTCCAAGCTGGGCCGGGAGTATCCTGTGACAGCCTATCGGTTCGGCGGGCGGGTGACGATAGAGGAATTGCTGGAGTTTATCCCGGATAGCAATGGAGAGCAGCAACAGCTCCTGGGCCTTATGCGGAAGGGCCGGCTCTCTCTGGAGGAAGCAAAGGAGAAGTATCCAGACTGGTATGAGCGGAGGATCGTCAAGAAGGAGCGGCGGGGTCGCTGGACGGTCAAGCGGGATCTTTATGACTGGTGGCTGCACCGGATCGGGGATGAGATCAGAGTTGGCCATCGGTTCTACGGTATTATGACACTGGCGATTTATGCGAAGAAGTGCGGTATTGATGAGGAGGAACTGCGTGAGGATGCTTTTTCGCTACTGAAGCCCTATGACGATATGAGCATTGAGGACATCAACCGTTTCACGAAGGATGATGTGGTGTGTGCTCTGGAGATGTTTAACGAGGACTATGTAACATTTCCCAGGGATGATATAGCGAAGATCTCCGGTCTTACTATGCCTGTCAATAAGCGGAATTGGCGTAAACAGAGAGAGCATTTACAGTTTGCGCGTGGTGTGCGAGAAGTGAAGGGAAAACTGGGAGACGTCGTTTCTGGTGGAGGACGGCCATCAGCGCAGTGTCAGGTTTCAGAATGGCGTCAGCAGCACCCAGAGGGGCGTAAGGCTGATTGCCACAGGGATACTGGCCTTGATCCGAAGACGATTCGGAAATGGTGGGGCGAAACGAGTTGATAATTTAGCATAATTATGATAAAATAAAGATGAGGTGATATTATGAATATGATTCGACCTGTTTCGGATTTACGGAACAATTTTGCCGACATTTCAAAGACAGTTCATGAGACTGCAAAGCCAGTATTTCTGACGAAGAATGGATACGGAGATATGGTTGTGATGAGTATAGAGGCGTTTGAGAGCCTGCAGTTTGAAAGTGAGGTATATTTTAAGCTGCAGGAAGCGGAGCGAGAGGCCGAGCTGACCAGCAAGCGATATTCCTCGAAAGAGGTGCTGAAAGCCATGCGAGATGCCATAGGAGGAGAATAGGTTGTATAATTTGGAGTACCTACCTGTTGCCCGGCAGGATATGATTGATATTGTCCGATATATCGGCGTAGAGTTAGCAAATCCTGTTGCTGCGGATCGCTTGGCTACAGAACTGATAGAGGCTGGAGAGAGTATCCCTAAGTTCCCATACGCATATCCGGCATATACACCGATTCGACCATTAAAACATGAGTATCGGAAACTATTGGTACAGAATTACTTCATGTTTTATTGGGTAGATGAAGAAAAAAAGCTGGTAACAATCGCTCGAGTGATCTATGCAAAGAGAGACTATAACTTGCTGCTTGAATAAAGGAGAAGTTTATGAGTTTCGATGAACAGGGGAAAAGTTCCGGGGAATGGGATAGCAATTTCTATCGGGGTAAACTGAAACGAGGGCTTGAACAGGTGCGTGCTGGCCTTGGAATTATAAAGACGATGGAAGAACTGGAGGCGATGGAAAAAGATGAAAGCCAAGGTGTTACAGATCAGCTATGAGCCGGAGCGTGACCGTTTGACATAGGACGGTTGGGATATTCACTGCGGCCAGAGCCTTGAAGTCCTTCTTCCGGATCGGCTCGGTGGCGGCACATGGCGGGCCGTCTCCTTTGAGCACAATGACGATGGATGGTATATGCCTGGGCATCCTGGTGTGTCTCCGGCGGGCCTGTGGGCCCGTGAGAGCCAGAACTAAACTAAGCCGGTTCCCACCAAAGGGAACCGGCTGTTTTATAGTCACTATAATTCTATATTTCTATATTGATATAAAAATATATTTATAGTAATATAGAATTATATATTTCTATAAAAACAGATTGAAAGAAGTGGAGTGTGAGCACATGATCATTGCAGTAGCAAATCAAAAAGGCGGTGTCGGCAAGACGACTACGGCCCAGGCTCTTGCTGCAGGACTGGCCGGGAAAGGGTATAAGGTGCTGGGAATTGACCTCGATCCCCAGGGAAACTTCTCGTCGGCCTGTGGCGTAGAGAACTACAATGTTCTCACGGTCTATGAGGTGATGAAGCGGGCGGCCACGATCCAGGAGGCCACGCAGCACGCAAAGGGTGGCTATGATGTTGTGCCGGCCAATATCATGCTGGCCGGAGCAGAGCAGGAGTTGTCCCAGACCGGGAAGGAGCATCGGCTGAAGGAGGCCGTGGCTCCAGTCGCCGGCGACTATGATTTCATCGTGATCGACACACCGCCATCCCTGGGTGTGCTGACGGTGAATGCATTTACCTGCGCCAGCGATATTCTGATTCCTACCACTGCCGGGATCTTCGCCACAGCCGGGATTTCCCAGCTCAACGAGACGGTCACCAGTGTCCAGAAGTATTGCAATCCTGGTGTGAAGATCCTGGGCATCCTCTTTACCAGGTTCAATCCAAGAGCAAATATCAGCCGGGAGATCAGGGAACTGGCGGAGCAGCTGGGGGAGTACATCTCGGCGCCGATCTATGAGACCTATATTCGGTCTGCGGTGGCAGTAGAAGAAGCCCAGGCGAATCAGACCGATATATTTGACTATGCCGGGAAGTCTACCGTAGCGGAGGATTATAGGACCTTTATTGAGGAATTTTTGAAAGGGGTAATTGTGTGATGGCGGGGAAAGCGAAGTTTAATCAGGAGGCGGCTCTTCAAAATATGGTGCGAGCAGGTCAGGTATCCGCAGCAGAGGGACCCATAAAGGCAGTGGTGGGTAGCAAGAATAAGGATCGGGTGCAGCGGTCATACTTTTTGGATCGAGATATTGATAAGGCACTTCGCAGAATGGCGTTGGAGGAGGAGATAAACTTAACTGAGGCAGTTAATAGTATCTTGAGGAAGGGACTAAAGGAGTATCTGATCTAAGAAAAAGCTACAGGTTGTGTTAGTGGAAATTCAATTTCATGCTGTTTTATGGGTCGTGTCAAGAATTTTTCGCACTTTAGTTCGCAGCCTCTGTTGTAAATGAAGTCAGCCAGCAATGGAGGTATCCTCAACGGCAGCCTCCAGATGCTTCATGTTCATGTATTTCTTGTTGCCCCACTGTGTGCCGGCCACATGGCGGAGCCGGGCACAGACCAGCATGAGAGCAGAGTTGCCGTCCGGGAAGCTGCCAACAACACGGGTGCGGCGGCGGATCTCCCTGTTTAGCCTCTCAATCACGTTGTTGGTACGAATACGGGTCCAGTGTTCGCTGGGAAAATCGCAATAAGTCAGGGTTTCTTCAATGCCACTCTCCACCTTCTTAGCGGCCTCCTTCAGTTTCATAGAGCGCAGTTCCTCCACTACGGCCTTAGCTTTTTCACGGGCAGCTTTCTTGCTCTCTTGAGCATGGATCGCCTTGAGCATCTTAGCCACCAGCTTCACTTTGGAGCGAGGCGTGACTGAGAATACATTGCGGTAAAAGTGGACGGTACACCGTTGGTATTTGGCCTCAGGAAACACCTCTCCCACGGCTTCCAACATACCAAGACACTTGTCGCCAACAATGAGTTTCACTCCGTCCAGGCCACGCCCGCGGAGCCATTGAAAGAAGCTGACCCAGCTGGCCTTATCCTCCTTCATACCCTCAGCGGCGCCCAGAACCTCACGATATCCGTCCTCATTGACTGCAATTGCCACAAGAATGGCTACATTTTCAAATTCTCCGCCCCAGTTGCGGCGCAGATAAATCCCATCCACATAGACATACGGATACCGCCCACCTTGCAGAGGACGGTTCCGCCAATCTTCAA
>OHFX01000387.1_pt1 | contig 21679 bp, 14 predicted proteins | sample 1567691 | NCBI WGS metagenome assembly OHFX01 (sample SAMEA3879552, study PRJEB24766) | human gut metagenome | biome: human-associated habitat; feature: feces | place: USA | collected 1985/1987 | reverse complement strand
GCATCTACTGCCAGTGCATCGGAAGTACCGGTGATGTTGCCTACGGGAGTACCATCCTCATTGGCCAGACCTGCTTCCACAGGATCAGATACTGCAGTGTAGATCACGGGAATATCTGTATTCATTGTAGCATTGTATGCTGCCATAGCGCAAGGAGTTGCGATAGCACAGATCATATCTACTTTCTTACTTACGAAATTGCTGGCGGTCATGGCGGAGGTTCCGTTGTCTGCCTGTGCATTGACATATTCGATCGTCAGGTTCTCACCCTCTACAATACCTTCCTCTGCCAGCCCCTGAATAAATCCTTCACGACAGTTGTCCAGGGAACCATGTACGGCGTACTGCATGATACCAATGGTGTAATTGTCCTTGCCTGCGGTGCTGCCACATCCGGTGAGGGCACCCATTGCCATAACTGCGGTTAATACTGCTGCCAAAATTCTCTTCTTCATAATCTTATTCCTCACTTTCTGTACGTCCTGCGTACCATGATATGCAGCGCATACCATAAAATAGTTTGCTCATAAGATTACTGAACCTTTCACTGTCATGAAAGCCAGATGCTTTCGCATCTGTACCCACATTCGTATTTGCATACAAGCGTCATGTGGATTGAAAGACTTTCATAACAAAAAACCGCCTCAAATGTATATTGCTATACACTTGAGACGGTAATAAGCTCTTGCTCATCATCGTGGTGCCACTCAATTTGACAATTCCTGCGAATTGTGTCCACTCTCTCTGGATACTATCATATCCATCGGCTTGATAACGGGTCCGAATCCCGCTGACGCCTAAAACTGATCTGTTCTCGGGCCAGCCTCGGAAGTCCATTCGGCGAAAGTTCCTTTACCGTGATCCCACCATCCACGGCTCTCTGTAAAATTCCCTAAGGCTTACTACTCTTCCTCACAGGTTTGGTAAACTTATGAATGTTGTTTATGTGTCTTAGAATAATCTCTATTTTCTATTTTGTCAATACTATTTTTAGAAAATTTACAAATCTTATCCGTACTGTCACATACTTACATTCGTAAACCCAACGAATCCAACGAACAACTGTTACTCTGTCTCTGGCAGAGTGATCACCACCTTGAACAGGTCGCCGTCCGTGACAATCTGCATATCACCATTCTGCAGTTCCGTCAGGCTCTTGGCTATGGATAATCCCAGACCGTTGCCCTCCATGTGGCGGGATTTGTCTCCTCTGGTGAACCGCTCTTCCAGTTCCTCCGGTGACATCTCCAGCGGGAAGGCTGACATATTCCGGAATATGATTCTCACATCCTGACCGTCATGCTCCACGTTCAGGTAGACGCGGCTGCCTGCCTGGGCATATTTGTAAATATTATTCAGCAGATTGTCAAACACTCTCCACAGATGCCTGCCGTCCGCCATGACCTTTACGGTCTCCTCCGGCTGTTTTACGATAGTTTCCAGCTTCTTGTCAGAGAATCGCTGCTCATATTCCCCCGCCGCCTGTGACAACAGTACCGATACATCGCAGACTTCCGGGTGTACTTCCAGATTGCCTGTGGTGGCTTTGGAAGCCTCCAGCAGATCGTCCAACAGTTTTTTCAACTTCTTGGACTGGCGTAACAACACTTCCGCATACTCCGAGATCCGCTGTTTCTTTTCAGAATCCGGATCCGTCGGGCTGCTCCCTGTGACTGCGTCGTTCTCTTCCACTTCTTTTCCGATGAGATCCGCATAATTGATAATGGAAGTCAGCGGGGTCTTGATGTCATGGGACACATTCGTGATCAGCTCCGTCTTCAGATGTTCGCTCTTCATCCGCTGCTCCACTGCTGCGGAAATTCCCTCGCCGATGCGGTTCAGATTCTCTCCGTGCTCCTTGAAGGACAATACCATATGGGAGGTATCCAGCTTATGATTCAGATCTCCGTCCGACAATGCTTCACTGCCCTCCTGCAGTTCTTTGCACATCAATGCCACAAAAGTAATCGTACCGCACAGAATAACTTTCTCTATGGCCCAGAAAAAGAGTAATACACCTGTATCGTGATAAAACAGCATTAAACCGAAAAACTCTGCCACGCAGACTGCAAGGCACAAGAGTACTGTTCTCCATACCACAGGAATCCCACGGATCAATTTCACAATACCACGGAAAAAACCCTTGCAGAATCTTCCGAAGAACCGGAACACTCTATACAGAATCGTATTCTGCCACCATTTTCCCATTTTCAGGCGGATCGCCAGCTCCATGAAGTACAGGGTACACCATATCACCTCTGCGGCAAACAGTACCACCAGAACGATCAGATTGATCATACTTGAGTTCATACCGATCCATCCAAAAGCCAGGTACAGACCGGTAAAAGCTCCAACAACAACGACCACTGTATACACATCCAGGTGGATCTCATGGATCGCACTGGGGGTAATACCCTCCCTGCCATTCTTATGTCCGGCACTGCACAACAGGAAGATAAAGCATAATAATGCCAGTATCGTTCCCGTACAGCATACCACAGGGATCACATTTCGGTTATCATAAAACTGCTCTGCCTGATGATAGATCAGGGCATATTCGTCTTCCTTCGGCAGGCTGGGATTCACTGTCAGGGTAACCACAATACGCTTGTTACGCTCTGCTAATGCTTCCTCTGCAGCCTCTTCCTGCTGCCGTTCTGTCTCACTTAAGGCATCCTTGATCATCCATTTTGCATATTGTTCCGCCCGTTCAACCGGCACATAGGTCTCTCCACCTAAGGATACGCTGTCCCCCAGATCCAGATATTTCTCCAGATTACCAGAGGAAAGGGCTTCCTGCTCCGCTGCCGTTATACTTTCCACATCAGACCCGGTATCGACAGATGGCGCAAGTTCCATGATATCAGAGCTTTCAGAGCTTCCATAACTTTCATAGCCATCAGAGGCAGATGCATCTTCCGTGTTGATATAGGTGTTATCATTACTATGCCACACCTGGGACTCCAGCCGGTAGGTCAGATCATTTGTCTTGTCTACATAATCCTCGTTCTTCCATTCTCCCAGGAATTCATCCGTATCCCGATCGTAGCACTCCACCTTCACCCAGATGTTCCGCTGCCTGCAATAGGCTTCCATGGTCTGCAAGCTCTCATTCTCATACCAGTCACGTATCCGATACAGATCCTGATTGACCTGCCGGTACAACAGCTGATCATGGATAAACATCCTTTCACCGGAGGAATACGCTCCACTGTCTGCAAGCATACAGGTACCATAGAGTCCCAACACCCCCACAATTGCGGCTGCGATCATCAGAACAAATGCCACGACCTTTGCCAATGTGCTGCCCAACAGGCTGTTTCCCTGTGCCGGTGCTTTCTCTTTTTTCTCGGCTTTTTCTCTTTTTTTCCGTTCCCTTTTATTCTCTGACAATGCTGGTTCTACCGTCGTACTCACTGTTTTTTCCACCGGATTTGCCACTCTGTCCTGTTCTGTGCTCCTGCTGTTTTCTTCCATGTTATCCATATTCCTGTCTCCTTATTTCCCCAAGCTGCTCCGCTCTCCTGCCTACTCTTATCCCTGCTTCTCACATTTGTATCCCTGGCCCCAGACTACTTTTAAGTATCTGGGTTCTGCCGGATTGATTTCCAGCTTTTCCCGTAAATGCCGGATATGTACCGCCACGGTATTCTCGCTGCCCAGGGGCAGGTCGTTCCAGATTCTGGTATAGATCTCCTTCGGGGAAAATACCTGTCCCGGATTCTGGATCAGAAGCTTTAAGATCTCATACTCCGTGGGCGTCAGCGTCACCGGCTCGCCGTCCAGCATCACCCTTTTCTCCTTGTCATCCAGTTCGATACCACCGACTCTTATCACATCCGGCCGGACAGTACCTCCACCCAGCTGCATATAGCGACGCAGTTGGGATTTGACTCTGGCGGATACTTCGATGGGGTTAAAAGGCTTCGTGATATAATCGTCCGCTCCCACGGTAAGTCCCAGCACCTTGTCGGAATCCTCGCCCTTGGCAGTCAGCAGGATCACCGGCACGTTACTCCTTTCCCGAATCTTGATCATAGCCTGAATGCCGTCCATCTTCGGCATCATAATGTCCATCAGCACCAGATGTACCTCTTTCGTCTCCACCACATGCACGGCTTCTTCACCGTCAAAAGCCTCCAGAAAATGATAATTGGTGTCATTTAAGTATATCTTTAACGCGTTTACGATATCCTTCTCATCATCACAGATCAATATATTGTACATACTCTCCCTCATTTCCATACCGGCCATTGCCGCCCAGCACCTTTTCCGCAAGGGCTTCCCTTACGCTAAAATCATTGTAACAGAATCCAGATTAATAAAAAACAGGAAAAACCTTTAAGATTTGTTTAAGACGTCTTTACACAAAACACCCTCTGCCATGCCCAGCAGGGCAAAGACAAAGGGTGTGGATAATACATGTTGAAAAGTGAACAGTGAGCAGATCAAATAGCCGGTGAGGCCGAAGAAAACTGCAAGTGCCCGGGGATCCCTGGTTGCGGAGATTCGAAGGTTCCGGAATGCGGTGAGGAAGATTCCACCGTAGGCAATGACTCCCAGAATTCCCTGCTGTACCAGAAGGGTCAGCCATTCGTTGTGGGCATTGGAATAGATATTGTTGTCCAGAAGTCCCCGGTTGATCCAGTCCATGGCGTCACTGCCCCATTGATAGAGCGCATAATAGAAGCTGTCAGGGCCCATACCGAATATCTGAAACAGGAGTCCCTCTTTTCCGTAAGTAAGAATCGTGACCTTCCACAGTGCCAGTCGGCCGTTGGCAACTTCCGACACTTTATCACTGCCGGGCAGATATCCCGCCACCAGCAGACAGCCAAGAAGCAGTGCCGCCAGCGTCACCGCAACCGCAAGCCCCACAACGGTCCGAAAAACCCGGCCGCTCTCCAGCCGGTCACTTCTCTCCTGTCTCTCCCGCAGCTGCAAAATCAGATATACCGCCACTTCCACAACAAACACCACATACCAGGCCGGGGTAAAAAAGAGTCTTTTTTCGGCATCCCCTGCCAGCACCAGGCCGGTCAGATGTAACAGCAAAAACATCCTGACCATAAATACCGAAAGCGGTAAAAGCATCAGGATCTCCAACGCCCGCAGCAGCAGGTCTCTCTTCCGCAGAGAAAGCAACAGTAACAGCAGGCTTAATCCGCAGGCTGCCAGTATAGCTGTAGTACTGTTGGAAGTAATAGCCGATGCAAAAAACAAAAAACTCCCGAGCAGTCCCAGTGCTCTGACCTGTTGTTTTCCCATAAAAGCTGCTGCCAGAGAGATACCTGCCGTCACACTGATATAGCCTGCATACCAGTTATTGTTACCGATGGTGGACAACAGCTGGGTCCGGTTCCATTCTCCGTTTTCCATTCCGTGGAAAGTTCCCAGCACATCGATGTCCAGACGGTTCAACAGTCCGATCAGTGTCACGATTCCCGCTGTGATCCCGGCGATCCACCAGATACTTCTGCTGCCGTCATAATACCGGGATACCGCAAAATAGATCCCCACCAGCAATCCCTGGGTCACCAGCCCCATATACCAGCCGGGATACCCTAAAAGGACATCCTCCCTGCAGGGACTGATTCCATAAGAAAAGATTGCAGACACCAGATACAACAGCATAAACACATCCGTTTTCTTCCACATCCGTTTCGTTGTCCGTTCTCCCCGGATCCTCTGCCACAGCACAGCCAGCACCACAAAAGCCCCCAGCACCAGCGTAGTATTCCGGAAAAACAAATATTTTGCATTTCCGATCATCACCAGCTTGTTCTGCATATACAGCGGTAAACCGGCAAAAAGAATCACCAGATACCCATAAACCAGCATACTCACGGTCTCTTTTGTATTTTGTTCCTGTTTCTTCATAGCTTACATTATCCTTCAGACTGAAAAACAAGGCACCCCTCATTGACTGAAGAGTGCCTTATATTTCCCGGTTATTTTATTTCCTTACGGTTACTTATTTGCCGTAACGCATCTGCAGGTACAGAGGACCATACCATTCAATAGCATTGTCTTCTGCCTTACCGGCAGGGATGGTTACCGTATACTCATTGCCTTCGAAGGTGTACTCCAGCTCCAGAGCTACCGTCTGCTTCTTGTACAGAGCCTGCATGATATCGTTGGGCAGAGCATTGATGTTCTTGTCTCTGGTGATCTTGACAGTAGCACCGTCCTTGGCATTGGCGATCTCGTTTGCAATGCTGTCGCGATATCTTTCGAATGCGTTGTCAGAACCTTCAGCGCCGGTAGTCTCAACTTCTGCGATGGCAAAAGTGGAGAAGTGATCTACTAGAAAATATACAGAATCTCTGCCGCTGGTCTCATCTACATACCATTCCGGATCAATAATCTCATCTATGCTGCCATCTGCTGCGAAATGATAAACTACTACTTTCGCGGGGTCCATTCCCGCAGGAACAGATACTCCGATACCTACCGGAACGTTCACTGCAGCACCAACTTTCCGTCCTTCTGCATTAATCAGGCTGAAGTCCAAATAACATATAGATGTGACACCAGAAACGGAAGGTTTGATTGTAGGAGCATCCACCTGTAACTCAGCGCAATCATTAAGAGCTACTCCTTCACTGGATACCCACCACTCATCTGAATATTCTTTATTAAAATCGTCTGTAAAGTTAGGTTTAGAAATCTGGATTCCTTTTGCATCTGCATATTCCTGTTCCAGACGGCCATACAATTCCTCTCTAAGATCATAACTCTGCCACAACGCGGCCCTCAAAGTTTGGATTCCAATGTTATTCTTCAAAATAGCTACTGCCTCGTCTGCGCTGGACACATCTGTAATGCTAATGTTATCAATGCTAACCTTCACCTTATCTACATCTACAACAGGTGCAGGTGTCGGTGCCACCGTATTATTCTCACTTGCTACAGATACGGTAGACAGTGCACTGCTGCCGTAAGGAACTGCAAATACTGCAAATGCAATGGCTGCGGCAATGATTAATTTCTTTTTCATTATCTCATTCCTCCTAAGTATAATGTTATGGATTTTATTTTTACCGCTATTTAGTTTACCCCCCCCGTTATATTGTCAACCCTATTTCTTCCTTTTTTTCATTTTTTTCTCATTTTCCATGTGCAAAAAAAGCATGCCCTTCCGCCCCCTAAAAACGGGCATCACAGACATGCTTTTTTCTGCTTTTTATTTATTTTTCTTATTAGAGTGTTCTTTCAGTTCTTCCAGGGCTTCCTTGAATTTCTCAGAGCTCATGGTAGGGTTGGAACGGATCATGTCACGCTGGAAGAAATCTCTTATGCTGCTGACATTCTCTCTGTCTGCCACGCTTCGGGTGTACTTCTGCTTCAGCTCCAGCACTTCGTTCTTCACGCTGTCCAGATATTGACTGGGAGATTTCTGGGAAGAAGTGCGGATGCTTTCCAGTTTCTCCTCAATACTGGACTTCAGATCCTCTACTCTGGTAGTAATGCCCTCGGTAAGGTCTTCCTTCTTCTGCGCCAGACTTTCGCTGAAGCCTTCCCTGCGGTTCTCCAGATCTTCACTGGTCACAGCAATAATGACATCCAGCCGTTTCTGGATCCGCAGCATATCTTCTTTTGCCTTCTCCATCTTCTCCAGTACATCCCGCAGATCCAGGGCTGCCTTGAAGGATAATGCGAAATCCGCACCGATCAGCGCCGTCAGCACCAGTGTCACAGGAGTGAGGATGCTGTCCGGAATGGACAATACCAGATGTTCAATGGGCTTATGGATAAACTCCGTCATCAGGATCGTCAGACCACCCCATGCCAGCGAGGCCCCCAGGCAGATATGTCCCTGGAAATTGAATTTATTCTTGGAATAGTCCCAATATCTGACTTTAAATAACGCCTCCATAGTCACGCCTGTGACATACTCCAGCACCGTAGCCCCGATACATCCGGCAATATAGACTAACACCAGATTGTCCTGAAACGGCATGGACACCACCAGCATCATGATGGCTCCACTTCCATACAGCGGCAGAAACGGTCCGCGGCAGAAACCACGGTTGACCAGCTTCCTGCTTTTCAGGGATACATAGGTGGATTCAAAACACCAGCCGAAAAAGCAATAAAAATAAAAGAAAAATAGCCATTGGATCGCAGTATAATGATACACTGTTTAACCTCCTTCACGTCTTCGTTTTTTCCTTACGAGCAAGGCAACTGTCATCTCATGACCGAACCGCTACGGATATACCTCAGCCTCTATGGCAAGCTTCCCCTTCCTCGTGGCATGGGGTTCTCCACCTATGCGGAATTTACCGTAGCCTCTGGCATTTACCACATCCCCCGCCTCCAGGGGCTTGGAATTATTTTCACACAGCCTGCCGTTCACATATACCTTTCCCACCCGGAACAGCTCCAGGCAGTCACTTCTGGATTTATTATATACCTTGGAAATGACAGCATCAACACGTGGACTTGCCACCTGAATGACCTGACGCACCGGTTCTTCCTGCGGTACTTCTGCCGCCACATCCACCACCTCACACTTCACGTGGGTGTGGCGGATCTGCTCCAGATTGTCACAGATAAATTCTGCAATGGTATCCAGACAGAACAAAAATGCTTCGCCCTCTCCCGGCAGGATATCACCGATGGTGCTGCGTTCAATACCCAGGTTCATCAGTGCCCCCAGATAATCCCTGTGGGACAGCTTGTCTGCAAATTTCGCGGATAGAGGTCTGATCCGGATACAGCAGATAGGAAAGGGCTGTTCATAGCCCAGCTCCGCCTCACTGCCGAAGCGAAGGAGCTTCCGCTCTGCCTCTTCCCTGCCGCCGTATAAGGTGATCCCTGCGAACTTCACTTCCCGTTCCACCTGCCACAGGGCATCCTGCTCCGCCAGTCCTAAGAATCCGGTAAATGTGTACTGGTTCTGGTTGTAGGATTTGTCTGCCAGTTCACGGATCCGGTTTTTCAGCTGTTGTATTTCTTTTTCATTTTCCACGGACATTCCCGTACATCCTTCCTGCTGTTCTCACTTTGCTTTTGCAAATATTACACTGTACACATTATCCCAGTGCCACATCCAACATCATCATCAACGCAAAACCAATCGCAAAGGCAATGGTTCCCAGGTTGGAATGCTCTCCCTCACTGGCTTCCGGAATCAGTTCCTCCACGACCACATAGATCATGGCTCCGGCTGCAAAAGCCAGCATATAGGGTAAAATAGGTGTCACAATGCTTGCCAGTGCAATGGCCAGGATTGCTCCCACCGGTTCCACTGCTCCCGACAATACGCCTAAGGCAAAGGACTTTCCTCTCTTATTTCCTTCACTCCGAAGAGGCAGGGAAATAATGGCTCCCTCCGGGAAATTCTGAATGGCGATACCGATGGCCAGCGTCAGGGCTCCCGCCATCGTAACAGTTCCGTCCCCGTTTAACACTCCGGCGAAAATAGCACCACACGCCGCACCTTCGGGAAAATTGTGAATGGTCACCGCCAGCATCAGCATGGCTGTGCGGTTCAGACTGCTCTTATGGCCTTCCGGTGCATCGCTTCCCACATGCAGATGGGGTACCATGCTATCGATGAACAACAAAAAAACAATACCGATCAGGAATCCGATCACTGCGGGAAGAAATGCAAGCTTCCCCATCTCTTCGCACATATCCATGGCCGGTATCAGCAAAGACCACACCGAAGCTGCCACCATGACACCGGCAGCGAATCCGGTAAATATTCTCTGAATATTGCCGCCAATCTGTTTTTTCAGGAAAAACACGCAGGCTGCCCCTGCAGTCGTTCCCAGAAACGGAATCAGAAGACCGGCTACAATGCTTAAATTCATGAAACACTCTCCTTTCTTTTATTATTCTATGTAACTCGCAGCAAGATGGTATCTTGTCTGCCTTTTCAAATCATTTTTACTAAAATCCCGCCAGATCGTTGCCCAGGACGGCATACATCAGGAAATTCACACCACACACCAGATGGTAGCAGAATACCGCGATCTCGCCCACGACGAAGATCACCTTCCAGCTCTTCCACCACTCCCTGATATTCCGCACCATGACGATCAACGTCATCAGGAAGACAAAGAACATGCCGTGCATATAGCCCCAGGAAAAGTTGGCATGCATCATGCGGAATCCTTTTTCATAGAAGATCAGGAACATTACTGTACCCATAAGATAATTCAGCCATGCAAACCAGTAATATCTGTTGGACTTTACATTTTTGAAATCAAATACCAGATTCAGGAAAAGTACGCCGATGGGCAATGCCATTCCCATGATAATACTTAAAGGAATGCTTTTGGAATAATTGCTCCATACTTTGGCAAAGCCGATGGCGATGCCTGTCTCCTCTCCCATGGCATTCGTCCCGGTGAAAATTCCGGAAAACTGGTACAGCAGGGCAATTCCCGTGGGGATCATGGTCACACACAGACAGAAGGCATTGCGAAAACTTTTTCCTCTGCTTACGATCAGCTGGATCAGGAGGATCAGACCGATCAGAGGCACCACTACCATCGTATAGCTTGGTTTGGTCATGGTGGTCAGCAGAAGGCTGACTGCGAAGAGAACGCAGTTCTTCCACTGAAAATCCTTCTCATATTCTGACAGCACCTTCACCGTCTCAAAAAAGCAGATAATCGCAAAAGGTCTGGTGGCCAGATAAGTGGCATTCCAGAAAGGATTCGGCGTATAAATCCCCATACAGCGATACGCATAATCAAAGCCGAAAAAAGCTGTATTCTTGGGAGAATACAGGTTAGAAAGCAAAAATAGCGAAAAGACAAGCAGGGTCACAAGAATGTCCGTCATAGCCTGTCTTCCCTGAGTTAAGTCATCATAATGACTTACTTTCCGGATCTCCCGGTTCATATAATATTTTGTGATCACCACCGCTGCCAGATTGAACAGCGCGGTGGTGATGGCCATGGCCGCTTTCGCTCCGATCAGCCAGGCGGAAAGTCTGGCTGTCCAGAACAGGATCGGATAGGGAAACTCATAATTTCCCGCAATACCTGCCACCTTATTCACATAGTCCGGCATATCCGACTGAAAGCCCGGCACCTGATAGCACTCCATCCAAAACAGATATAACATAACCCCGGTATACAAAAACAGCAGGAAAAGAAATGTCACTTTTCCTGCCATTGTCTCCCGCAGGCCGCTCTTTATGGGATTCTTTTTCATAGAGCCGATCCTTTCTAGTTGAAACTGATCACGGGATCTTTGGGAGCCTTTGCCTTCTCCACACTGATGGCATGGAGTACAGGGCCCTCTCCCTTATAGTCTGCGAAGTATTCTCTGGCAACCTTCGCTGTCACTTTAACCCATTCCTTCTGCTTCAGGTCTTTCGTGCCTGCAAACTCACAGGCATAGCCCAGAAATGCCATATCTTCCGCACAGCAGGTCATTGCCATGCGTCCCGGTACGAAATAGCCATCGGGATATTCCTCGGGCTTCAGTACCATGGCCAGAAACTGGATATTTTTGCCTTCATAGCGCTCCAGATGATCCATGGAATCCAGATACCAGATGCCATAGCCCTGGTTGTCCAGTACGATAGGATCCTGATTCAGATCGTAGGGCAGATCCTCCTCGAAGATCTCATCGATCTCACCGTTGGAATCCTCGAAGATCACATCTGCGGAAGGATTCACCGCTTTGATGTTGCGCTTGTATACATTCAGATCCTTGATACCGTCGCAACGGTTGAAAATGATCATCTCGGACTTACGGATCATCTCTGCCAGCAGAGATTTCATATTTGTGTAGTACATAGGGAAGGTGGAGCCGTCAATGGTCGTGATCTGCTGCTCTACTTTCCAGTACCAGGGAAGCGTCATGTTCTTACAATTCCACATACCGTTATACTCGATGATGATACGGGCGGGCTTGTACTGCTTCTCCAGCTCGATCAGATGATTCGGAGTAAACTCCTCTTCCTCTTCGATCAATACGACATCCGTACGACTCTTTTTTAATAAAGCGGGATCGTATTCATTCTCGCCCTCTTCACAGAGGATGAGCAGTGTCTTTCCTTTGATCTGGAAATACGGCTGTCCCAGTGTAAATGTGATAAATTCTGTCTTACCGCTCTCCAGAAAACCATTTATGATATAGACTGGTTTCGTCATAATTCATACCTTTCTCTTTCTTATCCTGCTGCCTGTAAAATCCGTTCCGGCAATTTATTTACGGAACAGTTCTGCCAGCTTGTCCTCGTCCAGTTTGGAACCGATGACACAGATCTTGCCGGTGACTTCCGGCTTACCGCTTCTGATGTCATGCTCTTCGGGAACATAATCATAATATACCCAGGTTCCGTCGGGAGCGGGTACCATACCCTTGGCACGCAGGATCGCACCGTACTCTCCGCTGTCCAGAGCAGTAAGGATCTTCTCGATGTCCTCTGCGCTGTAGGTGTTGGGTGTCTCGATCCCCCAGCTGGTGAACACTTCGTCTGCGTGATGGTGATGATGGTGGTGGTCATGATCATGATCGTGGCAGCCGCAGGTGCAGTTCTCGTCATGCTCATGATGATGCTCATGGTCATGGTCTTCATCCTGGTCATGATGATGGTGATGCTCATGCTCGTCTTCATCATCGTCGTCATCGTGGTGATGTCCACAGCAGCACTCATGGTCGTGGTCATCCTCGTCATGGTCGTGATGGTGATGATGCTCGTGGTCACAGCACTCATCCTCATCGTGATCGTCATGGATATGCTCCAGCATTTCCTTCATCATATCTTCCAGCTTGTCAGCGCCTTCGATGGTCTTCAGTACTTCCCTGCCATCCAGCTGATCAAGAGGAGTGGTGATAATGGTAGCCTTGTCGTTATGCTCACGAATCATCTCCACGCAGGCATTCAGCTTTGCCTGATCCACTTTGTCGGTTCTGCTTAAGATAATGGTTCCGGCGTACTCGATCTGGTTGCTGAAGAATTCGCCGAAGTTCTTCATATACATCTTGCACTTGGATGCATCTACTACTGCTACCGCACTGTTGATCTCCACATCCAGATCTCCTGCCACGTTCTCCACAGCCTTCAGGACATCGGACAGCTTGCCGACACCGGAGGGCTCGATCAGAATACGCTCGGGAGCATAAGTGCTGATAACTTCCTTCAGGGAAGTACCGAAATCACCTACCAGAGAGCAGCAGATACAGCCGGAGTTCATCTCTTTGATCTCGATACCGGCCTCTTTTAAGAAACCGCCGTCGATACCGATCTCACCAAACTCATTCTCGATCAGAACGGTCTTGCTGCCGTCCAGAGCTTCTTTTAACAGCTTCTTGATCAGGGTGGTCTTACCGGCACCCAGGAATCCGGATACTACATCTATTTTCGTCATTGTTTTTTCCTCCAATCTGAGTCTAAGACCCATCCTTTTTATTTTCTATCATATTTACAGTATTGTCAATAAAACGATTATTAAATTTTTATCAACTAAGCCATAATGTTCGTCAGACACTGTGCGGATGCTCGCATACGCAGCTGTGCTACGGTCTCTCCGTCTCGATCATGCTGTAAGGCACCACGGCCACTTTTCCCTCTTCATCACCGCCACACAGGATTCCTACGAACACACCGTCCTCCGTAAAGGCTCCGCCTCCTGACATTCCGGGAGCGATCAGTCCCTGCAGCAGAAGCATATACTGGTCAAAATCCTCCACATAGATCCAGGGATCCACCACGAAAGCATAGACCGGCAGCCCACTCTCCCCTCCGTACATCCATACATCGTCATATTCCTTCAGTGCATCGAATACTTCCCGATCCGTCTGCACCGGCAGACAGACCTTCCATGCTTCCTCTGACAGTTCCGCCTTGTCCACCCACAGGAAAGCCAGATCGCAGCTGTCCACTGTCTCCACGCCGGTGGCAGCCACCTGTGTTCCGTCCGGAAATGTCACCCGGGCCTCTCCGGTATCGTCCGCCAGTACGTGCCCTGCCGTTGCGATCAGAATCCTGTTTTCCTCTTCATCATAGATCACACCGCTGCCCTGCCGCTCTCCCGTCTGAATTCCCACCAGGGATTTCATTACCTTAAAATCATTCTCCGTCAGTTTCTGCTCTGTCTGCACCGGCAGTTCCACAAATTCCATTCCTGCGTCAGCCTGTCCCATGCCACTGTTTTCTTCCGAAACCTTCTGGCCTGCGGTCTCCGTGGAGACATTTTCCTCACTCCCACCGTTTTCCCCGCAGCCGGCGAAAAGTAACAGGCAGCTCAGTATCACAGTGATCCCTTTTATCCGCATTCTCTCTTTTTTCTCCATGACTTCTCCATAGTTTCTCCGTGAAACATGCTCTGCATTGCAGTCGCTTATAACAGAAAACGGACCGCATCCGCAGTCCGCATTTTTCTCAAAAGGTGTAAGCAAAAAATAAGCCGAGTTCTGTATATGACGATCATCTATCTAGTACGACTGTCACCAGCCGCATCAAGCGACCTACCTGAAAGCAGACCGGGCCGGTCTATAGCTCTCTGTTTGGTCTTGCTTCGGATGGGGTTTACATGGCTCCGTCTGTTACCAGCCGGACGGTAGTCTCTTACACTGCCTTTCCACCCTTACCGGCCAAAAGCCGGCGGTATATCTCTGTTGCACTAGCCTTGGAGTCACCTCCACCAGACGTTATCTGGCATCCTGCCCTGTGAAGCCCGGACTTTCCTCACCTGCATAAAGCAGCCGCGATCATCTATCTTACTTACACCTGTTCGATTATATCTTTTTCTTCCGGAAAAAGCAATATTTTTCTGCCAGACGTATGATTTCCCCATATCCCAGCGCTGCCAGCGGGAACATCATCATGTAATAGGCATACATATACCTGGCCTTTGCTTCCCAGAAAATACTGAACAAAAAGCCCCCGATCACAGCCACTGCCAACAGATGCTGTGTGATCTCACTGTCTTTTCGGACACAGAAGATAAAGTAAAACAGACACCCCAGATAGATAATGAACTGTAAACGATCTGCCATCCTCACCACACTGTCAAATAGATCTCCACTCAGCCGGTCTTCCAGTGCCGCCAGTTTCTCATGGTACACATCCCCGTGGTTAAAGTTGAAATACAGTGACTGATAGGTCGGGACATTCCACTGGGACAGAAGTTTTCCCTGATAAAAACCTCTCAGATACCCCGGCTGTGCTTTCATGGCCTGCATGCGCTCCTGCATCATCTCCCGGTAGATCTGATCGCTCTGCTCTGTATTACAGTCCGTTGCATAATATTGTGCCCAGCAATCGCTGTAATACCAGCCGTACCGGCCACCGATCTCTTCCATTCCCAGATACAGGTAAGCCGATGTGGGCAATCCCCGGGAATGCTCCATTCCGGATCTCATCTCATACATTTTATAGATTCCCTGATAGCACAAGAGTGGCAGTGCCAACGCCAGCACCAGTGAAATCAACAGGCGTCTGTCCCATTTTGAGAATATCCGTACCGCGCCGACCATGCAATATGCCACCACCAGGACCAGTGTGTTCTTACGCAGCAGAGTTCCCAGTGTAAGAGCTGTCACAATGCCCACCAGTGATCCCGTTTTTCCATATTTGATATATCGGACCAGCATCCATGCGGAAAACAGGGAACAGAATACCCAGGGAATCTCTCCGTAGACCCAGCTGGTATAAAAGACAGATGCCATACAGCTGCCCGCAAGCAGTGTCCCCATGGCCACCACCGCAAGTCTGCCGGAAACTTCCTTCAGAATGCCGTAAATGCAATAGATACCCGCCACGTTCAGAAGTACGAACACTATCTGGATCACATGATAATCCGCCTCTCCAAGAATCCGGAACAGCATCTCTTCCATGGCCGCCGGTCCCAGCTGATGAGCATACAGACCGCAATAATGATCCGGAGCCAGCGTCCCATAGTCACCCTGTATAAAATCTATGGCCGCACCAATAACCGATGCCTGATCTGCACTCGGCACTCTGTCTACCGCCAGAACCCAGCACAATCCTGCGATTCCCTGCCAAAGCATGCCGAGCGTTACGGCAATTCTTTTACACCAGATGGCGATTTTGTCACCGGCCTTTTTTTCCACTGCCGTCAGAACTGCATACAATAGCAATATCAGCGCTGCTGCCGCCAGATTCCGTATTACGGAATCCGGAATCTCCACCAGATCTTCATGACCTGCCACCGGAAGCATATACTGCAGGGTACGCATGGCATACCATACAAGGAACAGAAGGATCAGGCTGCCCATGATCCGGATCACCCAGTTTGCTGTCTGCTTTACTATCGATTTTATCTTTGGTAAACGACTCTCCACAGGTATTCTCCTTTTCTTACTGTAGAGTAAACTATTCAGAACCATGCATGTAAACTATTCAGCACCACATTCGCAAAATCGCCTCTCCGAAGCTTCCTTTTTGCTCATGTGCTTACTTCGTCGCATCAATTCTGCCGCACAGTCTTACGAATGCAGGCATTCGACGCCTGTCAGCAGAATTGCGCTACTCTGAATAGTTTACACATTGAAGCAGCTTCCACCCACAAATTCTCTGCACAGAGAATTATTGGGAAGGCTTTCACTGGTCACACCCAGGAAATACTCCAGGAACTTAAGCAGTCTCTTGGCTTCGTAATATTCCGGTTCTCCCTTATCGATCTGGAACAATAACGGCTCTGCGAACTGCTTTAACACTGCCAGTTCATAGATCAGGACGGAATTAAACATGGCATCCGCATCCTCCTGGAACGGAAAAATATTCTGTTCCTCTCCCCGGCGCACGGAAGCCCACATATCGATGGTGCGTCTCGCATCCGCACCTCTGGTCCTCGCATCTCTGACCATACGGCGGAGAAGTCTTCCGTCCGTAGTCGGGATCCGGTTATGCTCATCAATATTGATATTGGTCAATGCACTGATATAGATCTTGTATTTACTCTCCTCGGGAAGTGCATAAGATGTCTTCTCATTCAGACCGTGGATACCTTCGATCACCAGAATATCATCCGGTCCCAGTTGTTTGAAATTGCCCTTATATTCCCGCTTTCCGGTCTTGAAGTTAAAGGAAGGCAGCTCCACACGTTCACCGGCTAACAATCTGCACATGTCGTCATTGAACTGCTTTACATCAATCGCTTCCAGACATTCGAAATTGTAATCACCGTTCTCATCCCTTGGCGTGAATTCTCTGTTCACGAAATAGTCATCCAGTGCAATGGGATGCGGTGTTTTCCCCAGGGTCTTCAACTGAATGGATAATCTGTGGGAAAAACTGGTCTTGCCGGAAGAAGAGGGTCCGGCGATCATGACAAATTTCACGCCGCCCCTGTCTACGATGCTCTTGGCAATCTCGCCGATCTTACGCTCCTGCTGCGCTTCCTGTACCAGAATCAGTTCACTCAGCGACCCACGGCAGATCTGATCATTCAGATCACCTACGGTCTCAATACCGATCTCCTTTCCCCATTCCTCAGATTCTTTCAACGTCCGGAATAACAGCTTTCTCTCTTGAAACGGCTTAACATGTGTAGGATCTTTTTTATCCGGCAGCAGCAGCATAAATCCATCCTCATACGCTATGACATCGAACCACTTTACATAGCCGGCATTGGGCAGCATGTAGCCGTAATAATAATCGTAATAACCGTCCATTTCATAAATATTTACGAAAGAGCCTCTGCGGTAACGGAACAGCTTTTCCTTATCCTTCATCCCCTCTTTCCGAAACAGTTCCATGGCATTATCCAGGGAATAGGATCTCTTCAGAAAAGGTGTCTTTGCCTCCACCAGCTCCCGCATCCGGTTACGGATCTTTGCAGCATTTTCTTCCGTCGCATTGATCTTCTCTTTTGGAGAGATGTAGGAGCCGTTGCCGATGGCAAATTCCACACGACAGCTCTGGGCCGCCTCTCTGCCGTAGACATCAAATACCGCTTTCAAAAACAGCATTGTGGCAGAACGCACATAAGTCTTGTTGCCCACATCATCCTTCAAGGTAAAAAAGGTAACCTCGCAATCCCTTGTCAGTTTCTTGAACAATTCTCTGATCTTGCCGTCTCTGGCTGCCAGTGCGATCAGATTCTCATACTCCTGCTGATAATCGTTGGTCACATCCTCGTAAGTGGCTCCCTGAGGATATTGTCTCTCTTCCCCGTTTATCTTCACTGTGATCATTTTTCTCACCCTGTCCTTCTGTAATCTGCTTTTACAGGTCTTATTGCCTAAATCCAATCCGCTTCCTTGCCATTATCATACCAATCCAGTGCACGGGTAATCAGGGTGATCTCGTCTGCGATCTCCTGTCTGCGGCATATGGTTCTGGGATTGTCCGCATCTGCCTTTTGCTCCATGCGTCCCACGATCTGCCTTCGCTCAGTCAGCATCCATTCCAGATACTCCCGAAGTATCCGGTCTCTGCGGGATAAAAGCAGCGGGCCGAACTTTTCCGCCAGTCCGGGATCCAGACCTTCCGTCTTCCAGGAGTCCCCGACCTTCTGCCGTACCGCATCGTCCGTCATCGCACCCAGCCAGCGCACCTTCATCATAAAATAATATTTTCCTTCTTCGTAGATGATATTCTCATCCAGCAGAAGATATCCCTCATCCATCAGGAATGTCCGAAAATGCGGGATCTCCGACTGTGGCTGCAGGATCAGCTCTGCAAATCCCTGTGCCTGTTCTCTTCCTTCGGTAAGAATCTTCTCCATGAGAGGTCCGCCCATGCCGGCACAGATCATCCCGTTCGCCTCTCCGGTCTTCAGGCCGTGCAGACCGTCGGAAAGTCTGGTCTCTATCCTGTCCTGCAGACCATATTCCCGGATATGCTCTCTGGCACGCTCCAGGGGCCCTGACCGCACATCCATGGCGATCACCCGTGGGGAGAGCCCCTTCTGCACGAGATAGACCGATACAAAACCATGGTCACACCCCACATCTGTTATCACAGTGCCGGGAGTGACCATGTCTGTTAAAGCCTGCATTCGATTGGATAATATAACTTCCGCCATTAATCCAGATAATCCTTCAGCTTGCGGCTGCGGCTGGGATGACGCAGTTTGCGCAATGCCTTTGCTTCGATCTGACGGATACGTTCACGGGTAACGTTGAATTCCTTACCTACTTCCTCCAGAGTACGGGCCCGTCCGTCATCCAGACCGAAACGGAGTCTCAGTACTTTCTGTTCTCTCTCTGTCAGAGTACCCAGCACTTCCACCAGCTGTTCCTTCAGCAGGGTAAATGCTGCAGCATCGGAAGGAACCGGTACATTATCATCCTGAATGAAGTCGCCTAAATGGCTGTCTTCCTCTTCACCGATAGGAGTCTCCAGGGATACGGGCTCCTGGCTGATCTTTAAGATCTCACGCACTCTGTCTACCGGCATGTTCATCTCTTCCGCGATCTCTTCGGGGGTCGGTTCTCTTCCCAGCTCCTGCAGCAGCTGTCTGCTCACGCGGATCAGTTTGTTAATGGTCTCTACCATATGCACCGGGATACGGATGGTTCTCGCCTGATCGGCGATCGCTCTGGTGATGGCCTGACGGATCCACCAGGTCGCATAGGTGGAGAACTTATATCCTTTACGATAATCGAATTTCTCTACAGCTTTGATCAGACCCAGGTTACCTTCCTGGATCAGGTCTAAGAACAGCATTCCACGGCCTACATATCTCTTGGCAATACTGACTACCAGACGTAAGTTGGCCTCTGCCAGACGCTTTTTCGCTTCCTGGTCGCCCTCTTCCATTCTCTGGGCCAGTTCGATCTCTTCCTCAGCACTTAACAGGGGCACCTTGCCGATCTCCTTTAAGTACATACGGACAGGATCCTCAATGCTGACGCCTTCCGGTACGGACAGGTCGATGTTCTCCACATCCACTTCGTCCTCATCGGTCAGAATGATCTCTTCGTCATCCACATCATCGTCATCGGTAATACGCAGCACATCTACGTTGTTCTGGTCCAGATACTCCAGAACCTTCTCCATCTGTTCCTCTTCCAGAGGCATGTCCGCAAAGAAGTCACTGATTTCCTGATACTCCAGCACATTCTTTTTCTTTTTCGCCATATTCAGGAGCTCTTTTATCTTCTCCGCAAATTTTGCCTGTGTGTTTTCATCCATTTTCGTGGTTCCATCCTTTCATTGCCATTATTTATAGCCATATTTCGTATTTTTTATAACTGTCCCGAGCCGCAAACCCTATTATTCCAGAGAAATGCGGGCTCTTTGTAATTCTTCCAGTGCTTTTTTGCCTTCCACCGCTTTTTTGACCGCGTTGACATCTGTACCCAGCTGCGCCATATAGTACTGGTAGCTGTTGCGTTTGACTGACACCAGAATGTCATGGAAAGCTCTTTCTCTCTCCTGCTTCGTGGACAATTCGGGGAGCGTTGTATGGAACAGCTCCGCTGCCTGCCTCTGCTCCTCTTCATCCTCAAACATGCTGATGATCCCCGCCGGCTGAAACTGTCCGTTGTCCAGCTCTGCAAACATCTTCTCCGCCACCTTACGATACAATTCCTCCGTGAAATCCTCCAGAGAAATGTACTTACGTACAATCGTATACAGAGAAGGATCATCTCCGATCCAGGTGATCAGCAGTCTCTGGGACTTCCGTCCGCTCTCCGAAGGATCGCTCTTGTTCTGCACTCCGCTGCGGGGACGGGGAATCGGTCTGGCAATTCCCGTCTGGGAAGCATATCCTATGACCATTTTGCGCAGATCATCGGGACGGATCATATATTTTTCGGCAATGGCCTGCAAATAATTCTCCCGCTCCAGATCTTCCGAAAATTCGCACAGTTTCTGTGCGATCTCCCGGTGGAACTTCGTCCGCTGTTCCGGATCACTCTGATCGTATTGTTCACTCAGGATACGGATCTCGAAGTAGAAACTGTTCTCCGCCTGATCGATTCTCTCCTGAAAAGCCTCTTTCCCCAGATTCTTGATAAATTCATCCGGGTCTTTGTACGGCCGCATATTGATGACTTTCACTGTAATTCCGGCTTCTTTCAGCATAGGGATTGCCCGCAGTGCCGCTTTCACACCGGCTCCGTCACTGTCATAGCAGAGATACACCGTATCGGTATACCGTTTTAACAGACTGCTCTGCTGGCTCGTAAAAGCCGTTCCCAGCGAAGCTACGGCATTGGTAAACCCGGCCTGATGCAGAGCGATCACATCCATATAGCCCTCGCACACGATCATTCCGTGATCCTGTTTTCCATGGACAAAATTGAGACCGAACAGGTTTCGGCTCTTATCAAATATCATCGTCTCCGGTGAATTCAGATACTTCGGCTTGCCATCTCCCATCACACGTCCACCAAAGGCAATTACTTTATTGCGGCGATCCATGATCGGGAACATGACGCGATTCCAAAATTTGTCATACACGCCCTTTGCCTCCTGGAATTGAAACAATCCCGTCTGATTCAGGAGCGAATCGTCATATCCTTTTGCTTTCATATATTGATACAGATCGTTGCTGTATTTGTCAGAATATCCCAATCCAAAATGGCGGATCGTCTCTTCCGACAATTCTCGTCCAAGCAGGTACTGTTTGGCTTCTCTGCCCCGCTCTGAGTTTAGTTTCGCATAATAATAATTTGCCGCGATCTTGTATATCTCTAAAATTTGTTTTCTGACATTGCGTCGTCGTTTTTCTTCGGTTGTCTCCGACTGTTCGGGCAGTTCCATTCCGGCCCGCTCTGCCAG
>OHFX01000358.1_pt1 | contig 22966 bp, 19 predicted proteins | sample 1567691 | NCBI WGS metagenome assembly OHFX01 (sample SAMEA3879552, study PRJEB24766) | human gut metagenome | biome: human-associated habitat; feature: feces | place: USA | collected 1985/1987 | reverse complement strand
CCCTGATCTGCAGGAACGAGACCGTTTAAGATCTTAAGCAGAGTGGTCTTGCCGCTACCGTTGTCACCGATGATCGCCACATGTTCGCCGCGTTTGATTTCGAAATTGACATCCGTGAAGAGCTTATGGGAATCAAAGCTTTTGGCCAGATGCTCCACAGTCAGCACATCATTGCCACTTAAGATCCGGGGCGTCAGTGTCAGCTTCATATCCGTGCGGACCTCGGAGGGTTTTTCGATGACCTCGATCTTGTCCAGCATTTTCTCACGGCTTTCCGCCCGTTTGATGGACTTTTCCCGGTTGAAGGACTTTAATTTTTCAATGACTTCTTCCTGATGCTTGATCTCACGCTGCTGGTTCATATAGGCATTCCAGGCAGCAACGCGCAGCTGTTCCTTTTTTACGGCATAATCGGAGTAATTCCCCATAAAGGTCGTAGCCTTGGATTGATCGATCTCGATGACTTTCCCGGCAATCCGGTCCAGAAAATACCGGTCGTGGGAGACGATGAGAACGGCTCCCTTGTAATTCAACAGATAAGTCTCCAGCCAGGCGATGGAATTCATATCTAAGTGGTTCGTCGGCTCGTCCAGGATGATGAGATCAGGGTTCTGTAACAGAAGCCGTCCTAACGCCACACGGGTCTTCTGACCGCCGGAGAGTGTGGCAACCGGCTTGGAGAATTCATCTTCGGTAAATCCCAGTCCCTTTAACACACCGACCAGCTCACTGCGGTAGAGATAGCCGCCGCCGGTCTCGAAAGCATGGGTGAGAGAGGTGTACTGCTTCATACGGTCTTCCAGCGCATCTCCTTCGGCATGCTTCATATTGTTTTCGCATTCCCGGATCTTTTCCTCCAGGCGCAGCAGATCCGCCTTGACAGATAACAGTTCCTCGTAAATGGTGTGAGAGGTGTCCACAGTGCTGTTCTGTGCAAGGTATCCCAGGGTCTTGTCCCTCGCCAGAACCACCTGCCCGTCATCGGGAGTCATTTCCCCTACGATGATGCGGAGCAGTGTCGTTTTCCCGGCACCGTTGATGCCCACGATGGCAGCTTTTTCATGATCCTCTATATGAAAAGAGACATTTTTCAATACCTGATTTTCTACAAATGCTTTTGAAATATTCTGACAAGATAATATCATGGTAGTAAGTATCCTTTATTTCCAACCCACGGAGACCGGGCTTTTTAAATTTCATTGTAACGAAAAGAAGAAAACCTGTCAATTCATTGACAAGTTTTTAACACATGGTGTATACTAAAAAAAACGGAGGTGAAAGTATTGGAAGTAAAAGAAATTTCACAGGCTGTGATTGGCAGACTGCCCAGATACTTTCGATATTTGGGGGAATTGAAGGATGAAGGTGTGGAACGTATCTCTTCGCAGGAACTTTCCGGACTGATGAAGGTGACCGCATCCCAGATACGTCAGGATTTTAATAATTTCGGCGGTTTCGGCCAGCAGGGCTATGGATATAATGTAGAATCTCTGTATCGTGAGATCGGTAAGATCTTAGGACTGGATAAGCAGCATAATTTCGTCATCATTGGAGCAGGCAATCTGGGAAGAGCGCTGGGCAATTATATGAACTTCGAACGTCGTGGATTTATCTTCAAGGGAATGTTCGATGCGAACCCGGAACTGGTGGGTAAAGATGTCCGCGGTGTGAAGGTCATGCCCATGGATCAGCTGGAATCCTTTATCCGGGAGAATGACATCGATATCGCTGTGCTGACGATTCCAAAGACCAGTGCTGTGGAAGTGGCAGATAAGCTGGTGGCTAACGGGATCCGTGCTATCTGGAATTTCGCTCATGTGGATCTGAATGTTCCCGAGGGAATTCAGGTGGAGAACGTGCATCTGTCCGACAGCTTAATGAAGCTATCCTATAATATTAACCGTTACAGTTCAGACATGAAATAAGCAAGCGTATGATTGCTTATTTCATAGGCGGAGTGTCTGAAAATGAATAAAAGGAAAAGTCGCAAGGCGATGACGGATGCGAAGCAGCCGCTTTTATGAATTTCAGCGCACCGAGAAATAATACAACATGAAGTAAGGCATCAAAGGAGTGATATTATGGGCAACGGTAACGCAGAAGAAAATGCACAGGACCGACAGGCTGCTTTCAAAGGTGCATTGACGGGAAAGCATCTGCCCGTACTCACCCTGGATAATAAATGGTATCGGTTGTTGAATAAGACCGGTTCCGTTCCGCTAAAAGAAACGGAAGATGCCCTGAATCAGCTGTTGAAACGACAAGGTAAGCTCAATACCGAGTCGAAGGATATCCGGAATCTGAAAAAGAAGCTGATGAAAGAGATCGTTCCTATGGTGGATGAGGCGGAACAGCAGGGCGAAAACAGTAAGCTGAACAAACAGATCGAGGATCATAAGCGCCTGATCGAGGAATGCAATGAGAAGCTGGAAGCATACGAAGATGAGTTAAAAGATATCCCCAGAGAGATCGAAAGAATAAATCTTCAGCTTATGATGTTTACTATGGACTGCTGCTATGATATTATGAAGGATAATGACAAACAGATCAAAGAGACTGCGGAGTGGGTGGGTGCGATCCGTATCGAACTGAAAAAACGTCTGATCGAAAAACAGCAGATGGAACAGCAGAATCAGGAGATCTACAACTACATGCATGATATTTTTGGTGCAGAAGTGGTCAATCTGTTTGACATGAAATATAATCCGGAGCAAAAATAGTATGAGATATCTGGTAACTGCACAGGAAATGAAGCAATACGATAAAAATACCATAGAGTACCTCGGCATCCCGGGGCCGGTTCTGATGGAAAGAGCGGCTCTGGCTGCGGAGGATTTTCTGAAAGAGCGCTTTGATGCCGTGAAGGAACGGACAAAAGTGCTCATTTTTGCTGGTATGGGAAATAACGGAGGAGACGGTCTGGCTTTGGCGAGACTTCTTGCGGCGGACGGTTATACGGTAGCGGTACGACTTGTGGGAGATCCGGAGAAAGCCACAGAGCAATGGAAGAGCCAGTGGCAGACCCTGCAACATTTTCCGGTGAAGACAGACAGTAATACGCAGGCAGATGAATATAATGTGATTGTAGATGCCTTGTTCGGTGTAGGATTGAGCCGCCCGGTGGAAGGCATCTATGCGGAAGCCGTAGAAGAGATGAATGTGGCGGAAGGATTTAAGCTGGCACTGGATGTTCCCAGTGGGATCTGCTCGGACACCGGACGGGTGCTTGGTTGTGCTTTCCTGGCAGATGCAACGATTACTTTTGGTTTCTGCAAGAGAGGCCTTGTAATGTATCCGGGAACCGATTATGCCGGGCAGGTACACATTGCAAATGTGGGGATCGGACCGGAGAGCTTTCTGGGACAGAGCCCGGAGATGTATACTTATGACAGCTGTGAACAGCATCTGCCGGACAGAACATCCTCCGGGAATAAGGGAACCTTCGGCAAAGCTTTGCTGGTGGCTGGGAGCAACGGCATGGCCGGAGCAGCAATCCTGGCGGCAAGAGCGGCGTATCGTACCGGAGCCGGTATGGTAAAAGTAATCACCGCAGAGGAGAACCGGCAGATCTTACAGCAGGGAATTCCGGAGGCTTTGTACGGATCCTGCAGACAGCTGTCCGAGAGCATGGAATGGGCGGATGTTATTGCTGTCGGTCCCGGCATCGGCAGAGAGGAACAGGCACTGGAATGCCTGAAAAAAGTAGTGGAAAAGAGCAGAAAACCATTAGTGATGGATGCGGATGCACTGAATCTTCTGGCGGAAGAAAACGGTAAGGAATTGGCAGAGAAGCTGCGTACCCAGGGGGCAGAAGGCAGAATTATCATTCTGACTCCACATGTGGGAGAATTGTCCAGACTGCTTGCGAAGACCATCCCGGAATGCAAGAAGGAGCTTCCGGAGTGTGGCAGAGAACTGGCAGAACGGTTTCACGGTGTGGCGGTTGCCAAGGATGCAAGAACGATTGTATGTAAAGAACAGGGAGAATTTTATCTGAATACTACAGGCAACAGCGGTATGGCCACTGCGGGCAGCGGAGATGTCCTGACGGGTGTGATCCTGGGACTTTTAGCTCAGGGTATGAATGCAATTGATGCAGCTGTTAACGGTGTGTATCTCCATGGCAGAGCCGGTGAGCTGGCGGCAAAGCTCCATACGGAGTATGGGGTAATGGCGGGAGATATTGCGGATTGCCTGATGAAAGACTATGATGAGAAAGAAAGTGTGAAGAAATGATAAGCAAACTACAGGAAAAGATGAATTCCTACCAACGGGTATGGGCGGAAATAGATCTGGATGCCATTTGGGAGAATATGATCCATATGAAGGAAAATATTGCCCCGGAGACGAAGATACTGGCGGTCATAAAGACGGACGGTTACGGACACGGCGGTGTTCCCATTGCCAGAATGCTGGAGGATGTGGATTTTATGTTCGGCTATGCGGCAGCTACCTACGAGGAGGCACATGTCCTCAGGGAAGCCGGTGTGAAGAAACCGATCCTGATCCTGGGATATACTTTTCCTTATTGTTATGAGGAAATGATCCGGGAAGAGATCCGCCCGGCAGTGTATCGCAGGGATACCGTGGAAGAACTGGCAGAGGCCGCAGCAAAGGCCGGTAAGAAAGCCAAAGTGCATATCAAAGTGGATACCGGCATGGGAAGGATCGGTATCACTCCGGATGACGAAGGGCTGGATTTTGTAAAATTTGTCATGGAACATCCCGGACTGGAAGTGGAAGGTATCTTTACCCACTTTGCAAAATCGGATGAAGCGGATAAGACTTCTGCCAACCATCAGCTGGAACTGTTTCAGAATTTTATTGATAGAATACAGTCGGAACTGGGACTGGAGATTCCGGTAAAGCATTGTTCCAACAGTGCGGCAATTCTGGAAATGCCCCAGGCCAACATGGATATGGTACGGGCGGGAATCACGACCTACGGTTTATATCCTTCCGAAGAAGTAAGTAAGGATATTGTACCTCTGCGGGCTGCAATGTCTCTCTACAGTCATATCATTTACTGCAAGACGATCCATGCGGGGCAGAGTGTCAGCTACGGTGGATTGTTTACCGCAACAAAAGATACCAGAGTAGCCACCATCCCTGTAGGATATGGAGACGGGTATCCCAGAAGCCTGTCGGGAAAAGGCTACGTGCTGATCCACGGGAAAAAGGCCCCCATCCTCGGAAGGGTCTGCATGGACCAGTTCATGGTGGATATTTCCGGAATTCCCGGAGCCATGGAGGGCGATAAGGTGACGCTCCTTGGCGCGGATGGTCAGGAGCGGATCACGGCGGAAGAACTGGGAGAACTTTCCGGTAGATTCAATTATGAGTTTGTCTGCACACTGGGAAAACGAATTCCCAGAGTCTACCGTCGAAATGGTGAGATCACAGAAGTAAAAGATTATTTTGAAAATTTCTGACGGATCTAAAGTGTTCGTATAACTCCGGAAGAATCGGCAATACTTATGTTAAATCGCTGATGAAGGAGTAGAAATGAGAAGAGGAGATATCTATTACGCAGATTTGAGACCGGTCATCGGCTCGGAGCAGGGCGGCATCCGGCCGGTGCTGATCATCCAGAACGATGTGGGGAACAAACACAGTCCCACCGTGATCTGCGCTGCAATCACCTCAAAGATGAACAAGGCGAAGCTGCCTACGCATATTGAACTGAATGCCCGCCGCTACGATATGGATAAAGATTCCGTAGTGCTGCTGGAACAGTTGCGCACCATCGATAAAAAGAGGCTGAAAGATAAGGTATGCCATCTGGACGGAGACATTATGCGGAGAGTGAACCGGGCACTGAAAGTCAGCCTGGAGCTGGATACATAGCCAGATGCATAGTGTATCCGAAAATAGGATAAAATACGAAAGGATGAAATAAAATATGGACATGAGTGGGCCTGTGGCCATTTTTCTCTTTTTCCTGCTGTTGCTGGTGGATATGTTTTTCTATGGATTTGATGCCGCCATCGACAATCTGAATGAAAAGGAGATCCTACATAAAGCAGAGGAAGAAAAGGATCGCCGGTCCATGCGGCTGAGTGAAATGATCAGCCGTCCGGGGATCTATATCAATACGGTACAGCTGGTTATTACGCTGATCAATATTTTAATGGGAGCTTTTTATCTGAATATCTGGCTGCAGACCATTGACAAGGGACTTCATGTGATCAATGTGGGAGGCATGTCTCTGGAGAATGTGCCTACGGGAGTGCTTTCAGGGATTGCCACGGTATTGTCTTTTATTGCCATGATCTATATCCTGTTGACTTTCGGTGTGCTGATTCCCCGGAAAATGGCATCCAGACAGCCGGAGAAGTGGGCGTATGCCTGTATTGACCCGATTTATATTATCACCAGACTGCTGGCACCCCTGACGGGGCTGGTGAATCTGACAGCCAAGGGAATCCTGTTCCTCTTCGGTGTCCGCAACAATACGGATGAAAATGATGTGACCGAGGAAGAGATCATCAATATGGTGCAGGAAGGTCATGAGCAGGGTGTCATTCAGGCCAGTGAGGCGGAGATGATCTCCAACATTTTCGAATACGGAGACAAGGAAGCCCAGGATATCATGACACATCGTGGAAGTATCGTGGCCATTGATGGTGAGACGAAACTGAAAGATGCCATTGCTTCCATGCTGGGAGGCAAGAACAGCCGTTACCCTGTGTATGAGGAGAATATTGATCATATCATCGGTATCCTGCATCTGAAGGATGCCATGCGGTTCCATATCAGTGATGACAAGCTGGACCTGCCTATCGCAAAACTGGACGGGCTGCTCAGAGAGCCTTATTTTGTGCCGCAGACGAAAAATATCGATGAACTGTTCAAGGAAATGCAGTCCCAGAAGCTGCAGATGGCCATTGTGGTAGACGAATACGGACAGACCGACGGACTGATCGCCATGGAGGATATTCTGGAGGAGATCGTCGGCAATATCATGGATGAGTATGATGAGGATCAGGAATACATCAAGAACCGTGGCAAGGGCGAATATGTCATGGAAGGCAAGACTCCGTTAAAGGAAGTGGAAGAGCTTCTGGGTATTACCTTCGACGAGGAAGAATTCGAGACTTTGAACGGTTTCCTGATCTCCAGACTGGACCGGATCCCGGAACCGGACGAGCAGTTCGATGTGGACTATAAGGGATACAACTTTAAAATCCTTTCCGTGGTCAAAAAAATGATAGGAAGTGTGTTGGTCCGAAAGCTTCCGGAGGAAAAAACACCGCAGAATGCAGAAGACGGACAATCAGTGCTTGAAGAAAAAAGAAAATAATGCTATGATAGAAAGAGCGTTATTGCGTAAAGACTACGCATACAAAGAGAAAGAAACTTTAAGTTCAAAGGAGTAACAAAAATGTCAGGACATTCCAAATTTGCTAATATTAAGCATAAAAAAGAAAAGAACGATGCTGCAAAGGGTAAGATTTTTACCATTATCGGCCGTGAGATCGCAGTCGCTGTAAAAGAGGGCGGTCCCGATCCCGCCAACAATTTCAAACTGGCAACCGTTATTGCCAAGGCAAAAGCCAACAACATGCCCAACGACACCATCGAGCGCGGTATCAAGAAGGCAGCCGGAGATGTGGGCAATGTAAACTATAAGTATGTGACTTACGAAGGTTACGGTCCCAACGGTATCGCCATCATCGTAGATGCACTTACCGACAACACCAACCGTACCGCTGCCAACGTAAGAAGCGCATTCACCAAGGGACAGGGTAATGTAGGTACTCCCGGATGTGTATCCTTTATGTTCGATAAGAAGGGACAGATCATCGTGGACAAGGAAGAATGTGATATGGAAGCGGACGATCTGATGATGATCGCTCTGGATGCCGGAGCGGAAGATTTCTCCGAAGAGGATGACAGCTTCGAGATCCTGACTGATCCCGATAACTTCGAAGAGGTACGCAAGGCTCTGGAAGATGCCGGAATTCCCATGATCAGTGCAGAAGTTACCATGATTCCTCAGAATTATGTAACACTGACCGATGAGACTGCAGTGAAGAACTTACAGAGAACCCTGGAACTGCTGGAAGATGATGATGACGTTCAGGCAGTATATCATAACTGGGACGAATAAATTGAAAGGTTAGGGGTAACAGCATGGAGAAACTTGCAATTGTAGTTCCTTGTTATAATGAAGAAGAGGTGTTAAAGATTGCTTCCGAGGCACTGAGGGGTGTGCTGGATGATCTGATCCATAAGGGAAAGATCGCGGAAGACAGTTTTATTCTGTTTGTAAATGATGGCAGTAAGGATCGTACCTGGGAGCTGATCGAAGAAGAGCATCAGGCACATCCGGTGCAGGTATGCGGTGTAAAGCTGGCCGGCAATGTGGGACATCAGTTCGCACTGACTGCCGGACTAATCACTGCCATGGATCTGTCTGATGTGACGGTTTCCATTGATGCAGATCTGCAGGATGATGTAGCTGTGATCGAGGAAATGATCGATAAGTTCCACAACGGCTGTGATATCGTATACGGTGTCCGTAAGGAGCGTAAGACCGATACTTTCTTCAAACGTACCACGGCGCAGGGATTTTATAAAGTCATGGAAATGATGGGGGTCAAGACTGTTTACAATCATGCGGATTTCCGACTGATGTCCAAGCGCGCGGTAGAACAGTTCTCCAAGTATCAGGAGACCAATCTGTTCTTAAGAGGTATGATGCCTTTGATCGGTTATCAGACGGACTGTGTATACTATGACCGTAAGGAAAGAGTGGCCGGTGAGTCCAAGTATCCTCTGAAGAAGATGCTTGCATTGGCATTCAACGGTATTTCTTCCTTCAGTGTGAAGCCTATCAGTATGATCCTGGGTGCCGGTATGATCATTGTGGCCTTAAGCCTTCTGGCAGCTATTTATGCGCTGATCTCTTATTGTACCGGACATGTGGTACCGGGCTGGACTTCCCTGATCCTGTCCATCTGGTTCCTGGGTGGTATTCAGTTAATGGCCATCGGACTGGTGGGCCAGTATATCGGCAAGATTTACATTGAGGTAAAACATCGTCCCAGATATAACATCGAAAAGGTACTGAAATAATGAATTATAAAAAGAATGTAATAAGTGTAATACTGTGGTTACTTTCTGCAATTATGGCGGGAACCGGAGCGATGATGGTCACTATGCCAAGCGCTCCGGAGGAATCCCAATGGATCGGCCTTGTGATAGCAGGTGTATGGCTTGCTGTCACAGGGCTTGTTGCTTTTCTGCTGTCAAGAGGACTGCAAAAGAGCAGAGAGAAAAAAACAAACGTAGATAATCGGCAGACTGCACTTGTGGTCGAGGGAATCCTCACAGTGCTGTTGGTAGCGGCGGGGATTGTCCTGAGGATTCGTGAAATCCAGCTGATGGATCTGGATGTAGCGGCGGAGGATGTCTGGTTTGATACGGTCCGAGTGACAACACAGACGCAGATCCCACAGGTAGTACATGGCGCGGTTTATCTGTATCTGCAGATACTGCACGGGCTTTTGCTGCTCCTCGGCAATAAGATCACCGTGGCACTCGGATTCCAGGCGGGCTTACAGATTCTTGGCTGGATTCTTTGTTATTTTGCGGTCCGCCGATTAACTGGACCGGCTGCGGCAGTTACGGCGCTGGGATTTGGAATGCTCTGGCCATTGTGCTGGAAGGTAGTAGTATTGGGACCGGAGGAACTTTATCAGATGTTATGGATGATAGGCCTGTGTCTGGTTGCGGCAGCACTGAATACCTTCCGACGAAAAGGTGAACAGAAGGGCGTCCGCCCGATTCTCAGTTTTTTTATCGCTGGTGTGGCAATGGGAGTGCTGACCTATCTGGATATCACGGGTTTATTACTGTATCTTCCGATACTTTCGGTTTTTGCACTGGAGACAGCGGAAGAGGAAACTGTGGGATTTTTACATAGAATGTGGGCAGCATTACTGGCAGCTTTCGGAGGCGCAGTCGGATTCTTTGTTTCAATCGCAGTAGACGCCTGTGTCAGCGGGAAACTTATGGGAAATGTTCTCACTGCATGGGGACGGCTGTTCCAACCGTCTGCTTTTTCCTGGCCGGTTGCAATTTACGACGGTACTATGACGACCGGAGCGGATACTGTGGTAGCCGGCAAGATTCTGATCTTTTTATTGGTAACAATGCAAATTCTCGGTGTATTTGGTTTCTGGTGTCAGAAACGCAGAGAACGTCAGAGTATCTGGATCCTTTTGTGGATTGTGTTGGAGTTACTGATGACGTTTCAGATCACAACCCCGGATATTCAGGGAATGTGGATGCATGTCCGGCTTCGTTATCTTCTCATTGGAGCCGGAGTACAAAGCCTGATTCCCTATGTGACCATGATGCAGGAAAAAGAAAGGGAGAGTACGGAAACGGTGAAACGCAGATCCCGGCTGAAAGTACAGGATCTGGAGACCGAGGAATTCCCGGAGGAAGAGCCAGCGGATTTCCAGGAAGAGCCTGTAGAAACGGAAAAAATACAGCTGATCGAAAATCCACTGCCCCTGCCGAAAAAGCATGTGCCTAAGGTACTGGATTATAAGCTGGATAATGACGATGACAGTGATTTTGATTATCCGGTAGCGGATGACGATGATTTTGATCATTAAAAATCTGTTGGTTTCCTAATGAAATGTTGGATTGACGGACATACTAAAAGACGATACGAGAGGTGGAATGCCTTTGTGTCGTCTTTTTTTGTTATTTAAATTTTCAAAATCATAAAATCATTGAAACTGGGAGGAAACAGGCCATGCAGAATCAGAAAGATAACAATCAGAACAAGAATGAAGCGCCGAAGACCGAGGCGGAAGAACACAGAGACGAAAGAATTGAAAAAACGGGACAACTGACGCTGTCGGATGCGGTATCCGGGGAAAAGATCCATCTGCTGACCATTATCGGTGAAATCGAAGGGCATGATAATCTCTCCGGTAATTCGAAGACCACGAAATATGAGCATATCCTGCCACAACTGGCAGCCATCGAAGACAGTGAAGAAATTGGCGGTGTGCTGGTACTTTTAAATACCATGGGCGGAGATGTGGAGGCGGGACTGGCTATTGCAGAGATGCTGGCATCTTTAAGCAAACCCACCGTATCCCTGGTGCTGGGTGGCAGTCATTCCATCGGGGTGCCTATTGCGGTGAGTTGTGACTATTCCTTTATCGTACCCACTGGAACCATGGTGATACATCCGGTAAGAATGAATGGCATGGTGATCGGTGTGCCCCAGACCTTTGAATATTTTAAACTGATCCAGGACCGGATCACGGGCTTTGTATGCAAACACTGTAAAATCAGCCGGACAAAACTGGAAGAACTCATGATGGAGACCGGATTCTTAACGAAGGATGTGGGAAGCATTCTGGTGGGAGAAGAAGCGGTGAACCACGGTATTATTGACGAAGTGGGAGGTATCGACCGGGCCATCTGCAGGCTTCGGAAGATGATCGAAGGGAACAGAAAAAGGGATGACAAGGCCATGGAAAAATGATATACTTCTAATTATGACTATAATGAAGTTAGGAGTATGATGACATGGCATCTTCATCAGGCAAAAGAACATCATCTTCCAATAGGACGAGAAAAAGTACCACAAACAGCCGCAGCAGGCAGGCGCAGAGAACAGCACAGGACAGTGAACTGTTCCATGAGATCGGTCTGATCGTTTTGTTTGTGGTAATGGTGATATTATTTTGTTGTAATTTTGGTATTATCGGCCCGGTCGGCAATGCGGTCAGCGGGGTCTTATTCGGTATCTTTGGATTTACTGCATATATAGCACCTATTGTGATATTTCTGGCTGTGGCTTTCTGGTTCGCCAATGAGGGGAACCCTACCGCTGTACGCAAAATGATTGCAGGTGTCGTATTGTTTCTGATGCTCGGTGTGATCTGTGATCTGATCGCCAGGACTGCCGGCTCTATGGAACAGTATGATATCAAACTGTTATATACAAACTGCAGTACCGGTAAAAAGGGCGGAGGTATTCTGGCAGGAAGTATCTGCTATCTGTTGCTGCATTATCTGGAGACGGTAGGAACGGTTCTGGTGGTCTTATTGTGTTCTGTGATCAGTCTGATCCTGGTAACGGAGCGTTCTTTCTTAAACAGTATGCGAAACGGTGGTGACCGGATCCGGGAACTGTCCAGAGAGGATGCAGTGCGCAGACGGGAAAATGCACAGATCCGCAGACAGGAACAGGAGGAACGTAATTCCCAGAGAGAGGAAGCCCGTCGTATCCGGGAAGAGGAACGACGGATCCGTGAGGAAGAGCGCAGACTCCGTGCGGAAGAGAAAGAGAATGAGCAGATCTTAAACGCCATTCCCCGCAGAGAGAAAAAAGTCAGCGGTGTTATGATGGACACTTCCCTGAAAAAGCAGGAGGCACAGCCTGTGGGAAGACGGGAAGATATTCATGAGATCGTTTATGAAGAGGATGCACAGGAGATTCCTGTTGTGGAAGAGACCAGAGTGACCTCCAGCGATTTTGATAAGATCAAGGTAACGGGAATGCATCAGGTGACCATGCAGGAGGCCGCAGCAGAAGAACCTTACGAGGAGATCCCCGTGGAGGAAGTGACCAGTGCTGCTACCTTCAAAAAACCTTTTGAGCGCAGAGAATCCTGGCAGGAGGAGGCAGCACTCCTGACACCTCAGGCGGAATCTATCCGGATTCACAAGGAAGATATCCCGGAGACTGAGCCTGTCGTGCGGGAACCTGCAGAGACAGCAACGGCGGAAAGCCGCATACGACCGAAAATCACGGCACCGGAGCCGCCAAAGGGTAATTCTCTGGCAGAGGATCAGATACATAAGGATATTGCGAAAGCGGCCAAACAGCCTCCGGCAGAATACCGGATTCCGCCTCTGAGTCTGTTACAGAAGGGAAAGGCAGCTACCGGAGATTCCTCCAGAGAATTGAAAGAGACCGCCATGCGCTTGCAGCAGACGTTAAATACTTTCGGTGTAAAGGTAACGATTACCGATATCAGCCAGGGTCCCAGTGTTACCCGCTATGAACTACAGCCGGAACAGGGCGTAAAGGTATCCAAGATCGTAGGCCTGGCAGATGATATCAAGCTGAATCTGGCGGCAACGGATATTCGTATTGAGGCACCGATCCCCGGAAAGGCAGCTATCGGTATCGAAGTCCCGAACAAAGAGAACATGACAGTAGCACTCAGGGATCTGTTAGAGAGCAAAGAGTTTCAGGAGTTTAATTCCAATATTGCATTTGCCGTAGGTAAGGATATCGCGGGCAAGACTGTGGTGGCGGATATTGCCAAGATGCCTCATATGCTGATCGCCGGAGCTACCGGTTCCGGTAAGTCCGTATGCATTAATACGCTGATCATGAGTATTTTGTACAAGGCGCATCCGGATGATGTGAAGCTGATCATGGTGGATCCGAAGGTCGTGGAACTGAGTGTCTATAACGGCATTCCTCATCTGCTGATCCCGGTAGTGACAGATCCCAAGAAAGCTTCTGCTGCATTGCACTGGGGCGTCAGTGAGATGGAAGACCGTTATCGGAAGTTTGCCGATTATAATGTCCGTGATCTGAAGGGGTATAACAAGAAAATAGAGACTATGCCTGTTCCGGAAGGAGAGGAAGCACCGAAGAAGATGCCGCAGATCGTCATTATCGTGGACGAGCTGGCGGATCTGATGATGGTATGCCCCGGCGAAGTGGAGGAATCTATCTGTCGTCTGGCACAGTTGGCCAGAGCCGCAGGTATCCATCTGATCATCGCTACCCAGCGACCCAGTGTGGATGTCATCACCGGACTGATCAAGGCCAATATGCCCAGTCGTGTGGCATTCTCCGTATCCAGCGGTGTGGATTCGCGAACGATCCTGGATATGAACGGTGCGGAGAAATTGCTTGGTAAAGGCGATATGTTATTCTACCCGCAGGGTTATTCCAAACCGGCCAGAGTACAGGGTGCTTTTGTGTCCGACAAGGAAGTATCCGATGTGGTGGATTATCTCAAGAACCAGGCACTGGGCAATACCTATAGCAACTATGCAGAAGATATTGAAGAGAAGATCAAAAATATCGGCTCGTCAGGTGGTTCCTCCGGAAGCGGTTCTGGTGGCGGTAACGACAGAGACGAATATTTTGAGGAGGCCGCAAGGTTTATTATTGATAAAGACAAGGCCAGCATCGGCATGCTGCAGCGTGTGTTGAAAATCGGTTTCAACCGTGCTGCCAGAATCATGGATCAGCTTTGCGAATACGGCGTGGTAGGTGAAGAAGAAGGCACTAAACCCAGAAAAGTACTTATGAGCATGGAACAGTTCGAACAGCTGTTGGAGGAAATCTGACATTCGTTCGAGACTGTCTGAATAAACGGAGGGAAAAAGGACATGAAAACAGATATTGAAATCGCACAGGAAGCGGTAATGGAGCCCATCACCAAAGTGGCTGAAAGTATTGGCATTGAAGCAGATGACCTGGAACTTTACGGAAAATACAAGGCAAAGCTTTCCGAAGAATTTTTACGTAAGATCCAGGATCGTCCCAATGGAAAACTGATTCTGGTAACAGCTATCAACCCAACTCCTGCAGGAGAGGGTAAGACCACGACCACTGTTGGGCTGGGAGAAGCTTTCGGCAGAATGGGCAAAAAGGCTGTAATTGCGCTCAGAGAGCCGTCCTTAGGCCCCTGCTTTGGTATCAAAGGTGGAGCTGCCGGCGGCGGCTATGCACAGGTAGTGCCTATGGATGAACTGAATCTGCATTTTACCGGTGATTTTCATGCCATCACCTCTGCCAACAACCTGTTGGCTGCGCTGCTGGACAATCATATCCAGCAGGGCAATGATCTGGACATCGATACCCGGCAGATCGTGTGGAAGCGCTGTGAGGACATGAATGACAGAGTCCTTCGTAATATTGTGGTAGGACTTGGCAACAAGACAGACGGCTTTGTCAGAGAGGATCATTTTGTCATTACCGTAGCCAGTGAGATCATGGCGATCCTGTGTCTGGCAGACGATATGAAGGATCTGAAGGAGCGCCTGTCCAGAATCGTTGTGGCTTACAACTATCAGGGTGAGCCGGTGACCGCCGGCCAGCTGAAAGCAGTCGGTGCCATGGCAGCACTGTTAAAGGATGCCATCAAGCCCAATCTGATCCAGACCTTAGAGCATACTCCCGCATTGGTACACGGAGGTCCGTTTGCCAACATCGCTCACGGATGTAACTCCGTCAGAGCTACTAAGGCAGCCATGAAGATGGCAGACTATTGCATCACGGAAGCCGGCTTCGGTGCGGATCTGGGAGCAGAGAAATTTTTCGATATCAAATGTCGTAAGGCAGGACTTACTCCTGATGCAGTGGTACTGGTAGCAACCATCCGTGCACTGAAATACAACGGTGGCGTTGCAAAGGCGGATCTGGGAGCAGAGAATCTGGAAGCGTTGAAAAAAGGTATTGTGAATCTGGAGAAACATATTGAGAATCTTCAGAAATATGGTGTGCCTGTAGTGGTTACCCTGAACTCTTTTATCACCGACAGTGAGGCGGAGACCGCTTATGTCAGAGAATTCTGTGAGACAAGAGGCTGTGAGTTCGCACTCTCCGAAGTGTGGGAGAAAGGCGGAGAGGGTGGAATCGCTCTGGCTGAGAAAGTATTAAAAGCAATCGACGAAAAAGAGAACCACTTCCATGTTTTATATGAAAATGAACTGTCTCTTCAGGATAAGATCAAAAAGATCGCGCAGGAGATCTACGGAGCGTCTGATGTAGTGTTTGCTCCGGCGGCAGCAAAACAGTTAAAGAGACTGACGGAACTTGGCTTTGGTGATCTGCCGGTATGTATGGCAAAGAACCAGTATTCTCTGTCAGATGATCCTACGTTACTGGGAAGACCTTCCGGTTTTGAATTGAATGTAAGAGAGGTCTATGTGTCTGCCGGTGCCGGTTTTGTTGTAGTGCTCACCGGTGCGGTCATGACCATGCCCGGCCTGCCCAAGGCTCCAGCTGCTTACAATATCGATGTGGATGACAGCGGTAGGATCGTAGGCTTGTTCTAGTAAGGAGGAAAGTGTCTCATGGCACAGTTAATAGATGGAAAAGTTATTTCCGCACAGATTAAAGATGAAGTCAAAGAAAAAGTCGCAGGGTTAAAAGAGCAGGGCTGCGAAGTAACGCTGGCGGTGATCCAGGTAGGTGCGGATCCCGCATCTTCCGTATATGTCCGCAACAAGAAAAAGGCCTGCGAATATGTAGGTATCCGGTCTCTGGCATATGAACTTCCAGAGGAGACAACAGAGGAAAAATTACTGGAGCTGATCCGGGAATTAAATGACAGAACCGATGTCAACGGCATTCTGGTGCAGCTGCCGTTACCGAAACATATTGACGAAGAAAAGGTACTGGATTCCATTTCTCCTTTAAAGGATGTAGACGGATTTCATCCCCAGAATGTCGGTGCACTCTGCATCGGCAAGCCGGGCTTTGTGTCCTGTACTCCTGCAGGAGTCATACAGCTGCTGAAGCGTTCCGGTATTGAGATCGCCGGAAAAGAGTGTGTGGTGGTAGGCAGAAGTAATATCGTCGGCAAGCCCATGGCATTGTTGCTGCTTCGGGAGAACGGTACGGTGACGGTGGCTCACAGCCGTACCAAAGATCTGAAAGAAGTAACCCAAAGAGCGGATATTCTGGTGGTGGCTGTTGGCAAGCCGAAGATGATCACGGCAGAATATGTAAAAGAGGGTGCGGTTGTCATTGACGTGGGAATTCACCGCAACGAAGAAAACAAGTTGTGCGGTGATGTGGACTTTGACAGTGTGGAGCCTGTATGCAGCGCCATTACTCCGGTTCCCGGCGGCGTAGGTCCTATGACCATAGCTATGCTGATGAATAACTGCCTGGAATCGGTATCCTTGCAGGCAGTAAGAGGATAATTATATGAAGTGTCCGAATTGCGGGGCGGAAATGAAAGAAGGTACGCTTTACTGCGAGCACTGTGGGGAGGATATCCATATTGTTCCCGATTTTGAACCGGAAATTGAATACAATATGGAGCAGACTCTGCATGATATTGCCAGGGAAATGACACCGGAAGAAGATGCCACGGACGATCAGGATGCACAGCAGAGCATGACGGAATTGCAGGACTGGGATGAAGAACCGCTGGAAAATACGGCAAAACATCCCTTTCGCTGGAAATTCATTGTGCTGATCCTGGTGCTTGCGGTAGTAGCGGTGGTATGTACCGGTTTCGGAATCTCTTATTCCCACTATCATTCCGCTGAATATCAGATAAAGAGTGCGAGAGAGTATGTAGCTTCCGGGGAATACGATCAGGCGATCACCTGTTATGAACGTGCGTTGGAAATCGATCCGGGGAACATCACCTTAAAATTTGAACTGGCGGATATTTATTTTCAGAAGAACAACAAAATGGAATATGAATATCTGCTTCGGGAGATTGTTGCGGATGCCGCAGCTACTTCCGAACAACTGGAAAGTGCTTATGGAAAGCTGATCGCCATCTATGCGGCCAGGGAAGATTATAAGACCATTAATGATCTGTTGTTGAACTGTGGTAATGTAAATATTATGAGTAAATACCAGAGCTATATGGCAATGGAACCGGAATTCAGTCTGCAGGAGGGATATTATACCAGCATCCAGCCTTTGAAACTGACAACTTTCGGAAGTGGTAAGATCTACTATACTACCGACGAAACCGAACCGGGAGAACACAGTCTGCTGTATACGGCACCCATCCTTTTAGAGAGCGGTGATTACTGTATCAAAGCCGTCTACATCAATGAGAATGGGATCAGTAGTCCAGTGGTTACCAAAAATTACCATATTGAGATCGAGGAACTGAGTGCTCCGGAGGTAACGGCGGTCAGTGGGGATTATGAATTCCCAATCAATATCGAGGTGACCGACGGATATGATGTTTATTACACAACGGATGGTTCCGATCCTACGCAGAATTCCACGGTGTATAATGGACCCATCCCCATGCCTCTTGGCAAATCAGTCTTCCGGTTTATCCGCATTGCGGAAGGAAGAAAGAGCGAGATCGTGGAGAAAAGCTACAATCTGGTCATGAACACGGAGTTTATGCCGGAGGATGCCGTGACAAAAGTAGTGAATTATGCCATAGAAAGTGGTAAAATAACGGAAGCATCCGGAAGCTTTGATGAATCCGCTGCGGCATATCTCTATCAGTATCAGTATGTGACGAACATCAACAAGATAGATGATTTCTATGTTGTTGCCGAGATCTACCGGGGAGAAGATGGGACAGTCACAAAGACGGGGAATCTGTTCGCCGTAAATGCCTATACCCGGGAACTGTACAAATTGCAGACCGACGAAAGCGGCCGCCATTATACGCTTGGTGATCGTTTAGATATATAATCCTAACAGAAGGGACGGAAAAAGAGAAATGTATAAGATCGTAAAAAAACAGGAGCTGACAACCAACATCTATCTTATGGAGGTAGAAGCAGACAGAGTGGCAAAGACCTGTGAACCCGGTCAGTTTGTCATCGTAAGAATGGATAGCGAGAGTGAGCGTATCCCTCTGACTATCTGTGATTACAACAGAGAAAAAGGAACAGTAACCATTGTGTTCCAGACCGTTGGTGCCGGTACAAAACTGATGGCACAGCTTTCCGAGGGAGAATACTTCCATGATTTCGTAGGTCCTCTGGGATGTCCTTCCGAGCTGGTAGAACAGCCTCTGGATGAGGTAAAGGCAAAGAAGATCCTCTTCGTGGCTGGTGGTGTCGGTGCGGCACCGGTATATCCCCAGGTAAAATGGCTGCATGAGCATGGCGTTGCTGCAGATGTTATCGTGGGAAGCAAGACCAAAGATCTTCTGATCCTGGAGAAGGAGATGGAAGCTGTCGCAGGAAATCTGTATGTAACCACCGATGACGGCTCCTATGGAAGAAGCGGTATGGTAACCCAGACCATCAAGGATCTGGTGACAGAAGGTAAAAAGTACGATCTGTGTATTGCCATCGGTCCTATGATCATGATGAAATTCGTGTGTCTCTTAACCAAAGAACTGGAGATTCCCACAGTTGTCAGTCTGAATCCTATTATGGTAGACGGTACGGGAATGTGGTGAATGTTACAAAACCTGCTGATCTTCATACAATGGTATCTTTGAACCCTATCATGATTGACGGAACAGGAATGTGCGGTGGATGTCGTGTTACGATCGGCGGAGAGACAAAGTTTGCCTGTGTAGACGGACCGGAGTTCGATGGACATGAAGTAAACTTTGATGAGGCAATGAGACGTCAGCAGATCTACAAGACTGCAGAAGGACGTGCAATGCTGGCCCTGGAAGAGGGAGATACCCATCACGGTGGCTGCGGCAACTGCCAGTAGTCATACAAAAGTTTGAACACGATAAATCAGAAAGGCATGGTTAAAATAAAATGGATGTATTAAAGAGAATTCCTGTCAGAGAGCAGGATGCGAAGGAACGTGCTACCAATTTCAAAGAGGTTTGTCTCGGATATAACAAAGAAGAAGCAATGGAAGAGGCTTCCCGCTGCATTAACTGTAAAAATGCACAGTGTGTAAAGGGCTGCCCCGTAGCAATCCAGATTCCACAGTTCATTGAACAGGTGAAGAACGGCAACATTGAAGAGGCTTATCGTATTATCAGTGAATCCAGCGCCCTTCCCGCTGTCTGCGGCCGTGTATGCCCTCAGGAAAGCCAGTGTGAAGGAAAATGTATCCGTGGCTTCAAGGGAGATCCGATCTCCATCGGTAAGCTGGAGCGTTTTGTGGCTGACTGGGCAAGAGAGAATGGCATCAAGCCCACTCCCGCAGCACAGAAGAACGGTAAGAAGGTAGCTGTGATCGGTTCCGGCCCTGCTGGTCTTACCTGTGCCGGAGATCTGGCAAAGCTGGGATATGATGTGACCATTTTCGAAGCACTGCATGAGGCAGGCGGTGTACTGGTATACGGTATTCCCGAGTTCCGTCTTCCCAAGACCGGTGTTGTGGCAAAAGAAATCGAGAATGTAAAATCTCTCGGCGTTCATATTGAGACTAACGTGGTGGTAGGTAAATCCGTGACCATCGACCAGCTGATGGATGAGGAAGGTTTTCAGGCTGTATTCATCGGTTCCGGTGCCGGACTGCCGAAGTTCATGGGTATCCCCGGTGAGAATGCCAACGGTGTCTTCTCTGCCAACGAGTACCTGACCAGAAGCAACCTGATGAAGGCTTTTGATCCCGACTCCAGAACTCCTATCATGCATGGTAAGAAGGTAGCCGTTGTCGGCGGCGGTAACGTGGCGATGGATGCAGCAAGAACCGCACTTCGTCTGGGTGCGGAGGTACACATTGTATACCGTAGAAGCGAAGAGGAGCTGCCTGCCAGAGTGGAAGAAGTACATCATGCAAAAGAGGAAGGCATCATCTTTGATCTGCTGACCAATCCTACTGAGATTCTTTCCGATGATAAGGGATGGGTGACCGGTATGAAGTGCATCCGCATGGAACTGGGTGAGCCCGATGAGAGCGGCAGACGCCGTCCGGTAGAGGTTCCGGGATCTGAATTCGTGATGGAACTGGATACCGTGATCATGTCTCTGGGTACTTCCCCGAATCCTCTGATCTCTTCTACAACCAAGGGACTGGATACCAACAAGTGGAAATGCATCATTGCGGACGAGAACAATGGTAAGACCACAAAGGAAGGTGTCTATGCCGGCGGAGATGCGGTAACCGGAGCAGCGACCGTTATTCTTGCCATGGGCGCAGGAAAAGCTGCTGCCAAAGGCATTGACGAATATCTGAGTACAAAATAAACACCCCGGATCCTGTCCACAGACAGGATGGAATGGAGGATTACATGGTAAGACATATTGTTCTGTGGAGTCTGGAAGGCAATCTGACAAAACAGGAAAAGAAAGAGACCGCCGAGAAGATCAAGGAGTTACTGGAGCCCATCAAAGAGAAGGTTCCCGGTGCCGTAAAGGTGGAAGTGATCATCAATGAACTGGACAGCAGCAACCGGGATGTGGCTCTGATCTCTGAGTTTACAGATACTGAGGCGCTGGCTGCCTATCAGGTGCATCCGGATCATCTGGCAGCAAAGGAATATATTGGATCCGTGGCAGGCAACAGAGCCTGCCTGGATTACGAGTATTAAGGATGGTGTTGGTATATGGCATGGTGTCCGAAATGTAAAAACGAATATCGGGAAGGAATCACCGTATGTCCCGATTGCGGAGAAACGCTGGTAAGCGAGGAAGAACTGACGGACTGGACTTCCGTGCTGTTCGGTGAACAGGACGAAATGGAGAAACTGAAAGACTTCCTTACATACAATGGGATCCGCAAGAGCAAACTTTCCTTCGATGAGGCGGAGCAGGTCTATGAACTGTTTGTAGATGCAAAAGAGGAAAAACAGGCGAAGACGATTGCCCGGGTATTTCTGGAACAGCAGGAAAAAGAGCGGACGGAAAATGCTGCTGAGGAAGAGGCTGCGGTAGATGAATTCCTGATGCCGGAGACAGAAGAAGCATCGGAGAAAGTCAATCCCGGAGAACTGCTGAAAACAGCTTCCGCCCAGGGTGGACTTACTTATATGAACAGTGGAGCCAAAGCAGAGGAGAATCGTTCCTCTGCCTGGGTACTGCTGGTGGTGGGAATCCTCGGAATGCTTGTCATGATCCTGGGAATTACCGGCGTACTTCCTTTGAACATCGGCAACCCCTATATGTTCTACGGAGTGATGAGTGCTGTTTTCATTCTGTTCATTGTCATGGGCGTGGTATCCATGCGGAATGCAAAGCTTTTTGAGAAAAAGGCAGAGTCCGAGAACTCTCTGGTGGATACTCTTCTGAAGTGGAGTGAAGAAAATCTGACGGCGGAAAAAATTGACGCTCAGATTGAAAATGCTGCAGATACACCGGAAGAGGCTCTTTATTACAAGAGATTCGAAGTAATCCGCAGCCAGATGAATCATCAGTTTATGAATCTGGATCAGCAGATGCTGGAGAACCTTATTGACACAAAGATCTATGAACAGATCTTCCCGGATACAAACGGAGCAGAAGAATGATCAAAATATCCATCGTATGTGTAGGGAAGATCAAGGAGAAATTTTTCCGGGACGCCATAGAAGAATACAGCAAACGTCTGGGGCGTTATACGAAGTTAAATATCATCGAAGTGACGGATGAAATGACACCGGATGGAGCCAGTGCGGCTCTGGAAGATCAGATCCGTGAAAAAGAAGGGGCGAGGATCCTGGCGAAACTGCCACAGGATGCCCTGATCGTTACGCTGGAGATTGCCGGTAAAAACTTTTCTTCCGAAGAATTTGCGGCATGGATTGAAGATTGCACTGTCAGAGGAAAAAGCCATATCTGCTTTGTCATTGGCGGATCGCTTGGTTTGCATCCAAGTGTCTGTAAAAGAGCGGATCTGGCCTTAAGCTTTTCCAAAATGACATTTCCTCATCAGTTGATGCGAGTGATCCTGTGCGAACAGATCTATCGTGCATTCCGGATCATTCAGCACGAACCTTACCATAAATAAAGAGTAAAAGTAGAAGTATATGACAAAAAAACAACGTGCATTAGAAATTATAGAACGTCTGAAAAAGGAATACCCGGATGCCGGTTGCACTCTGGATTACGATCAGGCATGGAAACTGCTTGTCAGTGTCCGCCTGGCGGCTCAGTGTACCGATGCCCGGGTAAATATCGTAGTGGAAAAGCTGTATGAGAAGTTCCCGGATGTGGATGCCCTGGCAGAGGCTCCGGTGGAAGAGATCGAGGCAATCGTAAAGCCCTGTGGCCTGGGTCACAGCAAAGCCAGAGATATCAGTGCCTGCATGAAGATTCTGCGGGATAAATATGACGGAAAGGTTCCAGACGATTTTGACGAATTATTGTCTCTGCCTGGAGTGGGCAGAAAAAGTGCGAA
>OHFX01000354.1_pt1 | contig 23070 bp, 25 predicted proteins | sample 1567691 | NCBI WGS metagenome assembly OHFX01 (sample SAMEA3879552, study PRJEB24766) | human gut metagenome | biome: human-associated habitat; feature: feces | place: USA | collected 1985/1987 | reverse complement strand
GGGTATACCTTATTATATATAATAGGATAAAAACTAAGAAGTATGTTTGCCGAAATAATAACCATTGGCGATGAACTGCTGATAGGACAGGTTGTCGATACTAATTCTGCCTGGATGGGGCAGGAATTAAACAAAATAGGTATTGAGGTTCTTCGTATTGTTTCAATCCGTGACCGGGAAGAAGAAATCATGGAAGCGATTGATAATGCGATGGAAAGGGTGAATATTGTTTTAGTAACCGGAGGACTCGGACCTACCAAAGACGATATTACCAAACAGACTTTATGTAAATACTTCCATACGGAACTGGTTTTCAACGAAGAAGTATTCGAAAACGTAAAGCGGGTACTGGCAGGAAAAATACCAATGAATGCACTCAATAAAAGCCAGGCAATGGTCCCGAAAGATTGTATGGTAATAAATAACCCTGTGGGAAGTGCTTCTGTCAGTTGGTTCGAGAGGGATGGCAAGGTACTTGTTTCCATGCCGGGCGTTCCACAAGAGATGATTGCTGTGATGACAGAAAGCGTGTTACCTAAGCTGCACGATAGGTTTCAAACGGATGTTATTATGCATCAAACATTTCTCGTACAGCACTATCCGGAATCTGTATTAGCCGAAAAGTTAGAATCGTGGGAGAACGCTTTACCGGAATGCATTAAATTGGCATATCTACCCAAACTTGGCATTATTCGTCTTAGACTGACCGGACGAGGACAAAACAGAGAAGAAGTAAAAGTACTTCTTGAACGTGAAAAGTTAAAATTAGAGGAAATACTTGGTGAAGATATTTTCAGTGAAGAAGATACACCATTGGAGGTTATAGTCGGTGAGCTTTTAAAAAAGAAGAAATTGACCGTTTCCACCGCAGAAAGTTGTACCGGGGGCAGTATTGCCGCACGGTTGACTTCCATCGCCGGCAGTTCTGAATATTTTAATGGAAGTGTAGTGGCCTACTCTAATGAAGTGAAAATGGGGCTTTTGCACGTTTCCTCCGAAACTTTGGAACAATATGGAGCTGTCAGTGAGGAAACTGTGATTGAAATGGTAAAAGGTGCGATGAAAGCATTAAAAACAGATTGCGCTGTTGCTACTTCAGGGATAGCAGGCCCTGGAGGTGGTACTCCGGAAAAGCCGGTGGGAACTGTTTGGATAGCTGCTGGTTATAAAAACGAAATTCATACTTACAAGCAAGAAACAAACCGCGGAAGAAGCATGAACATTGAAAGAGCTGGCAATAATGCCCTATTAATGCTCCGTGATTTACTCAAATAAAGAAAAATAGGTGCCTGAAAGTGAATTATTTTAAGAAATTCTTGTTTTATACGGATAAAAGTGCTTACTTTGCGTCCTGTTTGAAATAAGTATAGATATAAAACTATAAAAATAAGATAGAAATGTCGAAGATTTGTCAAATTACCGGAAAGAAAGCCATGATTGGCAACAATGTTTCACACTCAAAGAGAAGAACTAAAAGAACCTTTGATTTGAACTTGTTTAACAAAAAGTTCTATTATGTAGAACAGGATTGTTGGATCAGCCTTAGCCTTTGCGCTAACGGGTTGCGTATTATCAACAAAAAAGGACTGGATGCTGCGCTGACTGAAGCAGTGGCTAAAGGTTATTGTGATTGGAAAAGCATTAAAGTAATCGGCTAAACGTAGAGGAGAAAACTTACAATGGCAAAGAAAGCAAAAGGTAACAGAGTACAAGTGATTCTGGAATGTACAGAACACAAAGACAGTGGAATGCCGGGAACATCTCGTTATATCACAACTAAGAACAGAAAGAATACTACAGAAAGACTTGAGTTGAAAAAATACAACCCAATTCTGAAGAGAGTAACAGTACACAAGGAAATTAAATAATAAAAGTAGTATAACCCATGGCAAAGAAAACAGTAGCAAGTTTGCACGAAGGTTCAAAAGAAGGTCGTGCTTATACCAAGGTTATCAAAATGGTAAAATCTCCGAAAACTGGAGCATACGTTTTTGATGAACAAATGGTTCCGAACGAAAAAGTACAAGACTTTTTCAAAAAATAATCGAAATAGCATATACGCTATAACTGCAAAATCCTCTCATTGGTGAACAATGAGGGGATTTTTTATTGCTTCTTTTTTTACTTTTCCAATCCTTTGTTATATCTTTGTAGCAAATGTATTATACAAACAAGTGTCAATATGGGATTTTTTAGTTTTTTTTCAAAGGAGAAGAAGGAAACTTTAGATAAAGGATTATCTAAAACCAAAGAGAGCGTATTCAGTAAGATTGCTCGTGCTGTGGCTGGTAAGTCAAAAGTAGACGATGAAGTATTAGATAATCTGGAAGAAGTACTGATCACATCTGACGTAGGTGTAGAAACAACTTTAAATATTATCAAACGCATCGAGAAACGCGCTGCGGCTGATAAGTATGTGAATACTCAAGAACTGAATCTTATATTACGTGACGAAATAGCAGCTTTGCTTACCGAAAACAACTCGGATGATGTAGCTGATTTTGACGTACCCATCACAAGGAAACCTTATGTAATTATGGTTGTGGGAGTGAATGGAGTAGGGAAGACTACAACTATCGGCAAGCTGGCTTATCAATTCAAAAAAGCAGGCAAATCGGTTTATTTGGGAGCAGCCGATACTTTCCGCGCTGCAGCCGTAGAACAGTTAATGATTTGGGGAGAACGGGTAGGGGTTCCTGTTGTTAAACAGAAAATGGGAGCGGATCCTGCATCTGTGGCTTATGACACTCTTAGTTCTGCCGTTGCCAACAACGCAGATGTGGTTATAATCGATACAGCCGGTCGCCTGCATAATAAGGTGGGCTTGATGAACGAGTTAACCAAAATCAAGAATGTGATGAAGAAGGTCGTGCCCGATGCACCGGATGAAGTTTTATTGGTATTGGACGGTTCCACCGGACAAAATGCATTCGAACAAGCCAAACAATTCACTCTGGCAACCGAAGTAACTGCCATGGCTATCACTAAACTTGACGGAACCGCTAAAGGTGGTGTTGTGATTGGTATTTCCGATCAATTCAAGATTCCTGTTAAATATATCGGGTTAGGTGAAGGTATGGAAGACCTGCAAGTATTCCGTAAAAATGAATTCGTTGATTCCTTGTTTGGAGAGAATGCATGAAAAGAAAGAGAATAGATATTATCACTTTAGGATGCTCTAAAAATTTGGTTGACTCCGAACAGTTAATGCGTCAACTGGAAGAAGTCGGATATAGCGTAACCCATGATACTGAAAATCCACAAGGAGAAATTGCAGTAATCAATACGTGCGGCTTTATTGGTGATGCCAAAGAGGAGTCTATAAATATGATTCTGGAGTTTGCTGAAAGAAAGGAAGAAGGGGATTTAAAGAAACTTTTCGTGATGGGTTGTCTTTCCGAACGTTATCTGAAGGAATTGGCTGTTGAGATACCGCAAGTAGATAAATTTTATGGCAAATTCAATTGGAAGGAGCTTTTACAAGATTTAGGAAAGGTCTATCATGATGAGTTATATATCGAACGGACATTGACAACTCCCCAGCACTATGCTTACCTGAAAATTTCAGAAGGGTGTGACCGCAAATGTTCTTATTGTGCCATTCCCATTATTACAGGACGCCATATCTCCAAACCGATGGAGGAAATTTTGGACGAAGTACGATACCTGGTATCGCAAGGCGTGAAAGAATTTCAGGTGATCGCACAGGAATTGACTTATTATGGAATCGATCGGTATAAGAAGCAAATGCTTCCGGAACTGATTGAACGTATTTCCGATATCCCTGGCGTGGAATGGATTCGGTTGCATTATGCCTATCCGGCACATTTCCCAACGGATTTATTCCGGGTTATGCGTGAACGCGATAATGTATGTAAATATATGGATATTGCTCTTCAGCATATCAGCGACAATATGTTGCAATTAATGCGTCGGCAAGTGAGCAAAGAGGATACTTACCGACTGATTGAACAATTTCGTAAAGAAGTGCCAGGCATTCACCTGCGAACAACTTTAATGGTAGGGCATCCCGGAGAAACCGAGGAAGACTTCGAAGAGCTTAAAGAGTTTGTGCGCAAAGTACGTTTCGATCGGATGGGAGCTTTCGCATATTCCGAAGAAGAGGGAACTTATGCTGCAGAAGCATACGAAGATTCTATTCCACAAGAGGTTAAACAAGCCAGACTTGATGAATTAATGGATATCCAGCAAGGTATTTCGGCTGAATTAAGTGCAGAAAAAATCGGTAAACAGATGAAAATTATCATCGACCGTTTGGAAGGAGATTATTATATTGGACGAACAGAATTTGATTCACCGGAAGTAGATCCAGAAGTGCTGGTTAAGCGTTCAGAGAGAGAACTTAAGATCGGACAGTTTTATCAGGTGGAAGTGACGAATGCAGACGATTTTGATTTATATGCAAAGATTATAAATGACTATGAATAATAAGGAATTTACATCCGAACTAGCGGAAAGATTGGGATACACAATCAAGGATACTTCCGAATTGATAGGTTCTTTGTTGTCCAGCATGACACAAGAATTGGAAGAAGGTAATGTGATTGCAGTTCAAGGATTCGGCTCTTTTGAAGTCAAAAAGAAAGCGGAACGAATTTCAATCAACCCGGCAAGTAAACAACGCATGTTGGTTCCACCCAAATTAGTGCTATCTTATAGACCTAGCAATACATTGAAAGATAAGTTTAAATAAATAATTTCCCGTTATGAATGAAAGACTAACAATTCAAGACCTTACTGACTTATTGGCAGCCAAACATAGCATGACCAAGAAAGACGCCGAAGCGTTTGTTAAAGAGTTTTTTCTCTTGATAGAACAAGCTTTGGAGAACGAAAAGACTGTAAAAATCAAAGGATTGGGAACTTTCAAACTTATTGATGTAGATAGCCGGGAAAGTGTCAATGTCAACACAGGAGAACGTTTCCAGATAAAGGGACATACAAAAGTCTCATTTTCTCCGGATGCCAATCTAAGAGATACAATAAATAAGCCTTTCGCACACTTTGAGACTGTTGTATTGAATGAAAATACAATTTTGGAAGATACTCCGATAGAAGATACAGAGGAAGAAGAAGCAGGTGAGGAAGCATCAGCACAAACTGTATTGAATGAGATTGGTGAGAATACGCCCCCCTTTGTAACGGAGGAATATGAAAGCACTGATGATGAGCTTTCAGAAAAAGAGTTGATTCAGGAAGAGCAAATAACTGCTCAACCATCTGTGGAAGACTCCATTGAAGAACCTGTTATCGTTGAAAATGTATCTACAGTAGAAGAATCTATTGAGCCATCCTCTCATGTAGAACCTAAAAGGACCAGCACAGAAACTAATATTGAAGAGAAAGTCGAACAGCTGGAAGATGAAGAAGTCCCGGAAGAGGAAGTCGCAATGGTAGAACAACAACCAGCAGCACCTATAATAGAAGAAAAAGAGGAGATCACTGCCGAGAAAATTATAGAACAAGAGCTTATGAAAGCAAATCTGCAACCTGTGGCTCCTATAATACTTCCTGCTAAAAAAGAAACGATAAAACCGGTCAAATCAGAACATGTATCCCAACCGGCTTCTAAAAAAACAGCTCCAGTGAAGGAAAAATCTCCTGTACCTTATTTAATAGCTGTTATTGTAATCGTTTTGTTATTATGTGGAGGGGTTATCCTGTTTATTTATTACCCGGATTTATTTTCTTCTTCATCTGACAAGAATGCGCTGGATATGCCACCTGTGACAACTCAACCCGTTCAACCGGAAACACAACTTTCCGATACAATTGAACAGAAGGATACCATAAAGGAAATAACTCCTGATGTACCTAAAGTTGTTACGCCCACACCACCTGTTGCTCAAAAAGAAGAAACTGCTCCTGCCAAAGCAGAACCCCAGACAGCTCCACAGCAACCCGCTACATCTGCTTATTTGGATTCAGCATCTTATAAAATTACAGGAACCAAAACAAAATATACAATCAAAGAAGGAGAAACTTTAACTAGGGTTTCCTTGCGTTTTTATGGTACAAAAGCAATGTGGCCATACATTGTGAAGCACAATCCGAAGGTTATTAAGAACCCCAATAACGTACCATATGGCACAACAATTGAAATACCAGAACTTACAAAAGAATAAATAGCAATAATCCATTCACCCGATCATACAAATCCTGTATTGATCGGGTGAAATGTTATGGATGTACAAAAGCGTATGAAAGTACCTTAATCTAAAGATTTCGCATTGTTTTTTAATAAAAATTAGTTGCAATCGTTAATTATATGGCGTACTTTTGGAGGCAAAATAAGAAGCCTTACAACACACAGGAAAGGCTTACATAAAATAAAAGGGATTTAAATAATAAAATATTAAGTATTTATGGCTGAATCAATTGATATCCGCGAGCTAAATGAGCGGATTGAAAGACAAAGTGCTTTCGTTACCAATCTTACGACAGGGATGGACCAAATCATTGTTGGTCAGAAACATTTGGTTGAATCACTGCTTATCGGATTACTTTCCGATGGTCACGTTCTTTTGGAAGGTGTGCCTGGTTTGGCGAAAACTTTGGCTATTAAAACACTCGCTTCTCTGATTGATGCGAAGTATAGCCGTATCCAGTTTACGCCGGACTTATTGCCTGCCGACGTTATTGGTACAATGGTTTACAGTCAGAAAGATGAATCTTTTAAAGTGCAGCGAGGACCAATTTTCGCAAACTTTGTATTAGCTGATGAAATCAACCGTGCTCCTGCTAAAGTACAGAGTGCTTTGCTGGAAGCAATGCAGGAACGTCAGGTTACTATTGGTAAAGAAACATTCATATTACCGGAACCTTTCCTTGTACTGGCTACTCAGAACCCTATCGAACAAGAAGGTACTTACCCGCTTCCTGAAGCACAAGTTGACCGTTTCATGTTGAAAGTTGTCATTGATTATCCAAAGCTGGAAGAAGAAAAACTGATTATTCGCCAAAATATCAATGGTGAGAAGTTCAATGTGAAGCCTATTCTCAAAGCGGATGAAATTATTGAAGCACGTAAGGTTGTTCGTCAAGTGTACCTGGATGAGAAGATTGAACGTTATATTGTAGATATTGTATTTGCAACTCGTTTTCCTGAAAAATATGACCTCAAGGAACTGAAAGATATGATCGGATTCGGAGGTTCACCTCGTGCGTCTATCAATCTGGCTTTGGCTGCTCGTACGTATGCATTTATCAAACGTCGCGGTTACGTAATTCCGGAAGATGTACGTGCTGTAGCACATGATGTTCTCCGTCATCGTATTGGATTGACATACGAAGCTGAAGCTAATAATATGACTTCGGACGAAATCATCAGTAAGATTCTGAATAAGGTTGAAGTGCCCTAATTTGTAGTTATAATACAGTCAATAAGTAGTCATTAATATCTATACATGACTACTTAACTACTTACTACTTAACTACTGTATAAATGGAAACAAGTGAAATACTAAAAAAAGTTCGCCAAATTGAAATAAAGACACGAGGATTGTCTAACAATATCTTTGCAGGCCAATATCATTCGGCTTTCAAGGGTAGGGGTATGTCATTTTCGGAAGTCCGTGAGTATCAGTTCGGCGATGATATACGTGACATAGACTGGAATGTGACTGCGCGCTTCAATAAACCTTATGTGAAAGTGTTTGAAGAAGAACGTGAACTGACAGTTATGTTAATGGTCGATGTTTCCGGAAGTTTGGAATTTGGTACGATCAAGCAGTTGAAGAAAGATATGGTGACGGAAATCGCTGCCACGCTTGCTTTCTCTGCTATTCAGAACAATGATAAAATTGGTGTGATTTTCTTTTCAGACCGGATAGAAAAGTTTATTCCTCCCAAGAAAGGACGTAAACATATCTTATATATTATCCGCGAATTGATTGATTTTCAGCCGGAAAGCCGTCGTACAAATATTCGTCTTGCCTTAGAATATTTGACAAACGTGATGAAAAGACGTTGCACCGCATTTATCTTATCAGACTTTATTGATCAGGACAGCTTTAAGAATGCACTGACCATTGCTAACAGAAAACATGATGTAGTAGCATTACAAGTGTACGATAGGAGGGTTAGTGATCTTCCCCCAGTAGGACTGATGCGAATCAAAGATGCGGAAACTGGACATGAACAATGGATCGACACCTCTTCCAAAGCTGTACGCCGGGCACATCGTGACTGGTGGATACAAAAGCAGACTGAACTTAACGATACTTTCACTAAAAGTAACGTGGATGCTGTATCTGTCAGAACCGACCAGGATTACGTAAAGGCATTGTTGAATTTATTTGCCAAACGAAATTAATGGAATCAAAGATGAATAGAAATATTATTCTGATAGCATTATTAGCTCTATTGTCTGTAGGCAAAGCAGCAGCACAGTCTGTCACGGTAGAAGCAAAAATTGATTCATTGCAGATACTGATTGGCGAACAGGCGAAAGTGCAATTGCAAGTAGCCATGGATGCTAAACAGCGTGCTATTTTTCCTGCTTACACCGATACATTGGTAAGAGGTGTGGAAATTATAGAAACTGTCAAACCGGATACTCAATTCCTGAATGATCGCCAACGAATGTTGATTACTCAAGAATACATTATCACTTCTTTTGACTCTGCTCTATATTATCTACCACCAATGCCGGTTACCGTAGATGATAAAGTATATAAATCCAAAGCTCTGGCATTGAAAGTATATTCGATGCCGGTTGATACATTACATCCGGACCAGTTCTTTGGACAGAAACCTGTGATGAAAGCTCCTTTTGCGTGGAAAGACTGGTATGGATTGATTGTTTGTTCATTCCTGGCTTTACCTTTGCTTGGTTTACTGATCTATCTCATTATTCGTATACGTGATAATAAACCTATTATCCGTAAAATAAAAGTTGAACCTAAATTGCCGCCACATCAGGCTGCAATGAAAGAGATAGAACGTATCAAAACAGAGAAGATATGGCAAAAAGGACAATCGAAGGAGTATTATACCGAACTAACGGATGCACTTCGCACCTATATTAAGGACCGTTTCGGATTTAACGCATTAGAAATGACTTCTTCTGAAATAATTGACCAGCTATTGGAGTTGAATGATAAAGAGGCTATATCAGACTTGAAGCTTTTGTTCCAGACCGCTGATTTAGTGAAGTTTGCCAAACATGATCCTCAGATGAATGAAAACGATGCTAATTTAATTAATGCCATCGATTTTATCAATGAGACAAAACAACCGGAAGAGGAAAACCAGAAACCGCAACCAACGGAAATCACTATCATTGAGAAACGTTCTTTACGTGTTAAAGCTATGCTGATTTGCGGAATTGCACTGTTATCAGCAGCACTGATTGGTACCTTTATATATATAGGTCTGCAGTTATACAATCTTTTTGTATAAAGAGTGTATAACTTAATACTAAATAGTAAACTGTTAAATCATAAATAAAATGGTTTTTGCCAATATTGAATATCTGTTTTTGCTATTATTGCTTATACCATATATTGTATGGTATATCCTGAAACAAAAGAAAAGTGAAGCAACCCTTCAAATTTCAGATGCTCGGGTATATGCACATACACCTAAAAGTTATAAGAACTATTTGTTGCATGTTCCATTTCTACTGCGTTGCATTGCTTTGGTATTGGTTATCTTGGTTCTTGCACGCCCGCAAACTACTAACAAGTGGCAGAACAGTGAAATAGAAGGAATTGATATTATGCTGGCTATCGACGTTTCTACCAGTATGCTGGCTGAAGACTTAAAGCCAAATAGACTTGAAGCTGCCAAAGATGTAGCTGCTGAATTTATCAACGGACGCCCCAATGATAATATCGGTATTACATTATTTGCAGGAGAAACTTTCACTCAATGTCCGTTGACTGTAGATCATGCCGTATTGTTGGATATGATACATAATATTAAATGCGGCCTTATCACTGACGGTACTGCGGTTGGTATGGGTATTGCTAATGCTGTGACTCGCTTAAAAGATAGCAAAGCGAAATCTAAAGTTATTATCTTATTGACGGATGGTACTAATAATAAGGGAGATATTTCTCCAATGACAGCAGCAGAAATAGCTAAAAGTTTTGGTATTCGTGTATATACTATCGGGGTAGGTACTAATGGAATGGCTCCTTATCCTTATCCGGTGGGGAATACTGTACAATATGTAAGTATGCCGGTGGAAATTGATGAAAAGACATTGACAGAGATTGCCGGAACAACGGATGGTAACTATTTCCGGGCTACGAGCAACTCGAAACTAAAAGAAGTATATGAAGAAATTGATAAACTGGAAAAGACGAAACTGAACGTAAAAGAGTACAGTAAACGAGACGAAGAGTATCACTGGTTTGCCCTAGCTGCTTTCCTCTGTGTTTTGTTGGAAGTACTATTACGCAATTCGGTACTCAAAAAAATTCCATAAGAATGTTTGTCAATCGTTATTTGTCAATCATAAAATAGTAAGAAGATGTTTCGATTTGGAGAACCTACATATTTATACTTATTGCTGCTATTACCTTTTTTAGCAGCTTTCTACTTGTATTCCAACTACAAGAGAAGAAAGAATATCCGACGCTTCGGGGACCCGACTTTATTGGCTCAATTAATGCCTGATGTATCCAAATATCGTCCGGATGTAAAATTCTGGATTATTTTTGTTGCTATTGGCTTGTTCTCCGTATTATTAGCACGCCCCCAATTCGGTTCTAAGCTGGAAACGGTTAAGCGTAAAGGAGTAGAGGTAATTATAGCTTTGGATATTTCAAACTCTATGTTAGCTCAAGATGTACAACCTAGCCGTCTGGAAAAAGCAAAAAGACTAATTTCCAGATTAGTGGATGAACTTGACAATGATAAGGTAGGTATGATTGTATTTGCAGGTGACGCTTTTACTCAGCTACCAATTACAAGTGACTATATTTCCGCTAAGATGTTTTTAGAGTCCATCAATCCTTCGTTGATTTCTAAACAGGGTACAGCTATCGGGGAAGCAATCAATTTAGCAGCTCGTAGTTTCACTCCACAAGAAGGGGTAGGACGTGCTATTATTGTTATTACTGACGGTGAAAATCATGAGGGTGGTGCAGTGGAAGCCGCAAAAGCCGCTGCAGAAAAAGGTATTCAAGTAAGTGTATTGGGAGTAGGTATGCCTGATGGTGCCCCCATTCCGGTAGAAGGTACGAATGATTATCGTCGCGACCGGGAAGGTAATGTGATTGTTACCCGTTTGAATGAAGCTATGTGCCAGGAAATTGCTAAGGAAGGAAAAGGTATATATGTACGAGTAGACAACTCTAATTCAGCCCAAAGAGCTATTAATCAAGAAGTGAACAAAATGGCGAAGTCTGATGTAGAGTCGAAAGTATATACAGAGTTTAACGAACAATTCCAAGCTATTGCATGGGTTATTCTACTATTGTTATTGGCAGAAATCTTAATTTTGGACCGCAAAAATCCTTTATTTAAGAACATTCACCTGTTTTCTAATAAGAAATAGTTATACGTATGTTAAAAAGTAAATATATTCTATTCGCTGTATTTCTGCTAGCGACAGTCGGTGTCTCGGCTCAGAAAGCAGAACGCGACTATATCCGTAAGGGAAACCGCCTGTTTAATGATAGTGTATTTGTTGACGCAGAGGTAAACTACCGGAAAGCTCTGGAAGCAAATCCCAAGTCTACAGTATCTATGTACAATTTGGGAAATACTCTTTCGCAACAGCAAAAGTTTCAGGATGCCATGGAACAATACGTATCGGCCAGCAAAATTGAAAAGGATAAAATGAAGCTCGCCCATATCTACCACAATATGGGAGTACTTTTCCAAGCTGGTAAAGATTATGCAAAGGCTGTGGACGCCTATAAAATGTCACTGCGTAATAATCCTGCCGATCATGAAACCCGGTACAATTTGGCTCTTGCACAGAAAATGTTGAAAGATCAACAAAATCAGCAGAATCAAGACCAAAATCAGGATCAGAATAAAGATCAACAAAAGCAAGATCAAAAACAAGATCAGAATAAAGACAAGCAGAAAGATCAGAAACAAGATGAAAAGAAAGATCAGCAGCAACCACCGAAGTCAGAAAAAAAACAAGATAACCAGATGTCAAAGGAGAATGCTGAACAATTGCTGAATTCTGTAATGCAGGATGAAAAAGATGTGCAAGACAAAGTGAAAAAGCAACAAAAAGTTATGCAAGGTGGTCGCTTAGAAAAAGATTGGTAATATAAAGTTGATGATATAAATTTCATAAGCAATGAAAAAACTGATTATTATATTGATGGCATTGATAGCATATAGCACTCAGATGCTTGCTGATAAAGTGGCTTTTACTGCTTCTGCTCCTGACGCAGTGGTAGTAGGCGACCAGTTCAGGCTGTCGTATACTGTTACTACACAAAAAGTGAAAGATTTCCGGGCACCATCAATCAAAGGTTTTGATGTGTTGATGGGGCCAAGCCGTTCACAACAAAGTAATACTCAAATAGTAAATGGTAATGTTACGTCTACTAGTAGTATTACATTCACATATATATTAATGGCGAATAATGCCGGAGAATATACAATACCTGGAGCTTCAATTGTTGCTGATGGCGATCAAATGGTATCAAATTCAGTAAGGATTAAAGTATTGCCACAAGATCAAGGTGATAGCAATAGTAGCAGTAGCTCTTCTACACATTCCTCATCTGGTACAGGGGTCTCTAACCAAGACTTGTTTATTACAGCAAGTGCCAGTAAAACGAATGTGTACGAACAGGAAGCATTTGTCCTGACCTATAAAATATACACCAGAGAATCCAATTTACAACTGAATAATGCAAAGTTACCCGACTTTAAAGGCTTCCATTCTCAAGAAATCGAAATGACTACAAATGCGAGATGGACTCCGGAACATTATCAGGGACGTAATTACTATACGACAGTTTATCGTCAGTTCGTTCTCTTCCCGCAACAATCAGGAAAACTATATATTGATCCTGCTCAATTCCAGATGACAGTCGGTAAGCCTGTACAATCTGATGATCCTTTTGATGCTTTCTTCAATGGAGGAAGTAATGTCATTGAAATAAAAAAATCAATTTCCACCCCTAAAATAGCAATAAATGTAAATCCGCTTCCTGCAGGTAAACCGGCAGATTTCTCCGGTGGAGTGGGAGAGTTCAATATTTCTTCATCTATCAACAACAAGGAACTGAAAACCAATGATGCTATTACTATTAAATTAGTAATATCCGGTACAGGTAACCTGAAATTAATTTCTAATCCGGAAATTAAATTCCCAGATGATTTTGAAGTATACGATCCCAAAGTAGACAATCAAGTCAGATTAACCCGGGAAGGACTTACAGGTAATAAGGTTATCGAATATTTAGCAATTCCGAGACATGCTGGAACATATAAGATTCCAGGAGTATCTTTTAGTTATTTTGATATTCGCTCCAAATCTTATAAAACGCTGAAAACAGAAGAATATGTAATAAACGTTGAGAAAGGTGCGGGTAATGCAGATCAAGTAATTGCTAATTTCACTAATAAAGAGGATTTGAAAGTATTAGGTGAGGACATCCGTTACATCAAACAAAACGAAGTTACTCTCCAGCCTAAAGGAAGTTTCTTCTATGGTTCAATGACATATTGGCTATTCTATATCATTCCGGCTCTTGCCTTTATTATTTTCTTTATTATTTATCGTAAGCAAGCTGCTGAAAATGCGAACGTAGCTAAAATGCGTACGAAGAAAGCCAATAAAGTAGCAACAAAACGTATGAAGTTAGCTGGAAAATTACTCTCAGAAAATAAGAAAGATGCTTTCTATGATGAAGTTTTAAAGGCACTGTGGGGATATATAAGTGACAAACTGAATATTCCGGTATCTCGTTTATCTAAAGATAATATTGAAGAGAAGCTAAGAAATCATGGAGTAAATGAGGAACTAATCAAAGAATTCCTGAATGCATTGAATGACTGTGAATTTGCCCGGTTTGCTCCAGGTGATGAAAATCAAGCCATGGATAAAGTTTATTCTTCTTCAATAGAAGTAATAAGCAAAATGGAGAATTCGATAAAACATTAACCCAGAAGAGATTGTGTCATGAAAAAGATATTATTTTTTATATTATTATCAATGTCACTTACTTGTTTTGCACAAGATTCGTTAAACATTGATTCTAAACAAACCAATGGAGCTGATTCTATCCACGCTTCACACACCACATTTTCCAGTAACACACTGGAAGATGCCACAAAAGCTGAAGGCGATTCCGCATATATAAAAGAAGATTATGCAGCAGCTATTCAAATATATGAAGCATTATTAAAAAATGGAGAAGCTGCTGACGTTTATTACAATCTGGGAAATAGTTATTATAAAATAGGAGAGATAGCGAAAGCTGTTTTAAATTATGAGCGTGCCTTGTTATTGCAACCTGGAAATGGCGATATACGTGCTAATCTTGAAGTGGCACGCGCAAAGACAATAGACAAAGTTGAGCCTGTTCCTGAAGTGTTCTTTGTTTCATGGATCAAATCTCTGACAAATAGCATGAGTGTAGATGCATGGGCCACATGGGGTATTGTATCCTTTATTCTATTGATTATAGCTCTTTACTTTTTTATATTCTCTAAACAGATTGTGTTAAAGAAAGTAGGCTTCATATTAGGAATTGTTTTTCTGATTGTCACCATTTGCTCTAATCTTTTTGCTTCACAACAAAAAGAACATTTAGTCAATCGAAATGAAGCTATAGTAATGAACCCAAGTGTAACAGTTCGAAGTACTCCAAGCGAGAGTGGTACCAGTTTGTTTATTCTGCATGAAGGGAGAAAAGTAAACGTCAAGGACAACTCTATGAAAGAATGGAAAGAAATTCGGTTGGAAGATGGAAAAGTAGGATGGGTACCAGCTTCCGCTATTGAAGTAATATAAAGGTCATTAATAGATTTTATAAATTCAAGAAAAAAAGATAAGCAAATAATTTGTTTTATCTTTTTTTTTGCTTAAGTTTATAGCGTGATAAAAAAATCACATAGTATTAACCATTAAATTTATGAGACATGAGAACAATAACGTTTAATGAACTTCGTAAAATTAAAGATTCATTGCCTAGCGGTAGCATGCATAGAATAGCAGACGAACTTGGTTTGCACGTAGATACAGTGCGAAACTTTTTCGGAGGACACAATTTCAAGGAGGGAAAAAGTGTCGGAATACATCTTGAGCCCGGTCCAGATGGTGGGCTTGTAATGTTGGATGATACGACCGTTCTTGATCGGGCTTTAAAAATCCTAGATGAATTGAATATGAGTATGCAAAAAGAACAGGCTACCGAATCTGTGCAAGTTTAAAATATAACAAACTGAATCCCAATTGAATCAAACAATTGGGATTTCTTATTTGCTTTCACCTTATAAAATGTACATTTATGGAAGACAAATTAGTAACCCTAGCCATTCTGACATACACCAAAGCGCAGATCTTAAAGAATGTCTTGGAAAATGAAGGTATAGAAACATACATTCATAACATAAATCAAATACAACCGGTTGTTTCTTCGGGGGTGCGTTTACGCATAAAGGAAAGCGATCTGCCACGTGCTTTGAAAATAACAGAAAGTTCTACATGGCTGTCTGAAAGTATAGTGGGAGAGAAGGAGCCCAAAACAGAAAATAAGTCAAATAAGATTTTAATTCCCGTCGACTTCTCTAATTATTCGATGAAAGCGTGTGAATTTGCATTTAACCTAGCAAAAACAGAAAATGCTGAAGTCATTTTGTTGCACGTCTATTTTACGCCTATATATGCTTCATCATTACCATATGGAGATGTTTTCAATTACCAAATTGGAGATGAAGAATCCGTAAAAACGATTATTCAGAAAGTTCATTCTGACCTCAATGCCTTATCAGAAAAGATAAAAGAAAAAGTCACATCGGGTGATTTTCCCAATATTAAATATAGCTGTATCTTACGTGAAGGTATTCCAGAAGAAGAAATCTTAAGATATGCTAAGGAACAGCGTCCTATGGTTATCATCATGGGGACTCGGGGAAAGAATCAGAAAGATATCGATTTGATTGGCAGTGTAACTGCTGAAGTTATTGATAGAAGCCGCACAGCTGTACTGGCCATTCCCGAAAACACACCATTTAAACAGTTTAGTGAAGTAAAACGGATCGCCTTTATTACCAATTTTGATCAAAGAGATTTAATTGCTTTCGAAGCATTCTTTAATACTTGGAAATCATTCCATTTTTCTGTATCTTTAATACATCTTACTGATTCCAAAGATACCTGGAATGAAATAAAACTAGCAGGCATAAAAGAATATTTTCACAAGCAATATCCAGGGCTTGAAATTCATTATGATGTAGTAATGAACGATAATTTGTTAAAAGGGCTTGACCAGTATATCAAAGATAATCAAATAGATATAATCACTTTGACTTCTTACAAAAGGAATATATTTGCTCGGTTATTTAATCCAAGTATTGCTAGAAAAATGATTTTTCATTCTGATACACCACTACTTGTTATTAACAGCTGATCAGATCAAGCAAAAAATGGGCATTTATAATTAGGGAATAATAATGATTATACTGTATTAATTTAATTAACGATAATAAAACTTAAATAACCTCTTTATTTTCTTGTATCTTTCTACGATAGATTAGGTTATACTTTATATCCTGTATATTCATAGGCGGCAAAGAATCATATAACAGTGACATTTTTTGCTGCCTTTTTTCGGCAAGTTGTAGACGTTGTTTTAAGTAGGATTCATCATAAGTTTCAAGATATAAATAGCGGCAGAGTTCATTAGCACGGAGACAGTTATCTATATACTCATTTTGTAGGCGGGTAGTAGACATAGTTTTATAATATTCGACATATTTAGGCATAGACTTAAGGCAGATTTGAGTAGGTAAGAACCAGTATTTTTTAAGGATAGTTTTTTCATTATCTTCAATATGGAATTTATAAGTAGGGTCAAGAACTTGAGCAATAGAGATACGTTTAGAGATAAGTTTACACAACTCAGAGTGAGCATCACGAATCTGTTTAGGTAGTACAACGGAAAGAGTAGGGAAGTAGATACGGCGGAAGTATCCGGGCATAGTTATAGTTTGAGTATAGCCAGTGAAAGGGTCAGTAGCAGTTATTTTAGTATCATCAGGATGAGAACGATAATGTTCTAGGAATCTACGAGCATATTCAGCACCAAGACCACCATTTTTGCGGGAAGTAAGAAAGAATAGAGGATTTTTACCTTTTGGGGGTAGAAATTGTTTTTTCATGTATTTCATAACATAGGCAATAGCACCTTGTTTACAAGGAAGACAGTAGGCAAAGCCAAGGGATTCCATAATAGGAGAACCATCAGAGTTATATTTACCAGTGAAGCAAGTCCAGCAGGATTCAATAAAGTGTAAAACAGAAGTAATAGTACGGAAGTGTTCAGAATCATTGGGGAAGTTCCAAAGGATCATGTGATAGTGTGGACGTTTAGATTTAGAGCCATATTCACCAACAGCGACATAACGGAGGTTATGAGATATATTTAGACGGTCTAGTTTTATACGTAGACGTTTAAGGAAAAGTTGTATTTCCTCTTTAAAGATACCACATTTAGGCAAATGTTCATTATTGTAAGTAAGTGTAAGAAAATAAGGCATAGAGGTAGAAGTAGCATTTTCACAGATAGCACGAAAAGACCATTCACGGGACTTTTTATCACGGCAAAGTTCACATTTACCACAGGGAACAAGTATAAACATTGGGAAAGTTTCACCAGTATGTTTGTTAATGACATAATAATCATCTATATTATCAGGAGTAACACCAAAGCGATAGGGATTAAATTTCCATTCAGGAAAAGAGTATTTAAAATACTCTGCAATCGAGTTAGTTATAGTAGTATCACCGTTAGGGGTATGATAGGTTTTATATGTAGTAAGAAGATACTTAAGATTAGAATTCCGTATAATTACAGGATTCTCACAATATATTTGTTTCATAAGAGTAGGGGATTAGCTCACAGAAGGAGCACTTAGAGCAATTCGCAACTGAAAGCTAGTTTTAAAACGCTCATTTATAGAGGCGTGTCAGTTGCTCTGTATATATCAAGTTATTAGAGACGATTTTAGAAGAAATCGTAAAAAAGCCGGGGAACAACCCGGCTTAGTTTACTTAAGAGGTGAAATCTTTTGGATAATATAACCAAGAGAATTAAAAAATTTAGATACAATATGTTCCTTACCTTCACCATCTAAACGAACAGACAAATTTAGAGCTTTCTCTAAATTATCAGTTTGAAGAGACTTTATAAGTTCAGACTTTTCAGAATTAGACAAACGTTGACTAGCTTGAATAAGTCTTTCAGTACCTTGTTTTAAAAAGGTAAGAGCAGCAGAAGCATCATTAACATTCGTACGAGATATAGACTCAGCTATCTCGAAAGGTAACACATTAAGAACGCGCTTAATATTAGCGTGATTAAGACCAACTTTAGATAAAAATTCAGAGATTTCATAACGTTGTTTATCTTTTCTTAAGTTATATTCAAGCATTGCTTGAACTTGTTGAAAAGTACGATTTTCCATTTGACTCTGCAAATCTTCGATTTTCTTTTGAGATTCTTTAACAGATTGTTGCATTACTTTAATTTGTTCGGTAGCAACTTCAATCTGTTTATCATTCAAACCAGCAGCAGAAAGTTTTTGACGAACATCAGCAGATTTAACATCAACATCACCTTTTAAAAGGTCAGGAAGCCAAGCATTAGTTATATTTTGACCTTCGGTATCTGAATCCGTTTTTTTAGCTTGACTTTCTGCAAGTTTAGCCTGCGCATTCGTCAAACGAGTAGAGGCAGCTTGAGAAACCATATCGCCAATAGTACGCTTATTAGCAAGATTACTAACATCAGTAGGATGAGAACCATCTCCAGCAGTCATTTCAGGAGAAGCAGCAGACAAATTTTGTTGACCGTATATCAAATCAGGATTCAAACCAGCTTGTTTATAACGTACCATTTGACTAGAAGGAGAATTATAAGCATTTTCTCTATTCCATTGGTCAATATTCCAAGAATTTTGAAGTTTAGCTAAATTCAAATTCCAATCACGATTTGCCTGATTTTCACGCCTTTGTTCTGCAATCTGCTTATCTATATTATTATTGCTGGCTAAATTGCCAGCAATAGAAGCAGCAGTACCAAAAATAGCACCTAACATAATTAACCAAATTTACGTTTATCAATTTTATGAGCTTTAAGCACTTTATTTTTGGCAACTTGTTCAAGCTCCCAAAGTTCACACATATCAGCGGAACGCTTGAAAACGGGTTCAACATCCCAAGATTTAGCAGCAGAGATAGCGTCACCTTCAAGAAATTGTTTTTCATTGGGAAGGTTGACGGCAATACCTCTATCGGTCAATTCTTTGATATTTTGAGGTGTCAAGGCAAGACCGGGTTTTGTGATTTCATAATCAACACCTGTTTGTAATTTACAAGTACAAGGACGCAATTGCGCTTTTAAAATACGTTTAGCCATAATAGTAAAATTAAAAGTTAATATTTTTAGGGTATAGCACCGCACGCTCTAGCGTGCTGATGTTCCGTCGACGGATACCAAGGTACTAGACGTTGCCAAGGGCTGTGCGCCCTTAAGCGTATCCATCAGCGTTCAAACGCCACGCAGGCTTTTTTTTAATACTCCTAGAATCGATTTTTTACAAACAATTTAAATCGCGCGCGCAAAAAATGCACGCACGAAGTTAATATTATATAATTTTAATCTAGCCTAGGAATAGCAACACGAGCAATCGGAAGTTTACACGTAATATCCAACCAAATTTGACCGTAAATCTTATCCGTTGTTTCGGTAACTGCAAACACATCAGTTACTTGTTCAGGATCTACAAGCAAGAAACTTTGAGCAAGTTCCGGTTTTTCATTGAAAACACGATGCATAAGGAAGTTACTCAAACTAGTACGGAACAAGCCATGAGCAACATCATACTTTTGTGCATACTCATACCAAGGGCGATTATAACCGAAGGTTGCGGTAAGAGAATCCGGATTCGCATTATACGCCTGAATAGGACAGACCTCATTATATTTAATAGGTTGGAAACCAATCAAATTAAATTCAGGTTGATAATGTTCCATGAGACCACGATAAGTAAAGTGTTTAGGCAATAACTGGGTATAAACAGGTAACGGAGTAACAATAAGAATACCCATAATAATAGACTCTTCATCACAGAAGCACTCTATATTAGCGTTAGCTTCACCACGAACACCAGCAAGACCGGATTGAGAACCAAGAGCGGTAGCATAATCACCAGAACCGGATACAGCATTTTGGTCTACTGTTTGGGTAACACTATTAACATCAATATCACGAGAAACACCGCCAAAAAATTCAGGGAGAAGTAAATCAGCATAACGAACCTTTACAGCAAAACGACCTTCAACGATGTCTTTATAGGAATAACCTTTGCGCATATTGAGTTCCAAGAATTTTTGGTAACAATTTACCATACGTAAATCCGGAATAGAAATACCGGAGGTAGCCAAATCATAAAGGCTACGCGCCTGGCGAACGGCTGTGCCGTTATCAAGTTCAAGATACTCAACACCTTCAAGACCTTCATCAGAAGTTTTAAATGAAAGACCATACTTTTTGCCGTCTTCATCTACAAGAGCAGTTTTGACAAGTTCAGTGCGAGTACCATCATCATTTGAAACAGTTTGGGTATAAGTAGTGATACCAACAAGCGGGGCATTACCTTGCTGCGGAGACTGGACAGCAGTAGTTAGGAAATCTTTTTCCCAGTTAGCATAACGAAGTTCATACAATGTATCATCAGCACCTCCGGCATCATTCGGAATCCAAGTATTATACTGTACTTGACCGTTCAGATAGTAAGGATTATTACGGTTATCACGGATAAAGGCATTATAGATACCTTCATAAGCACGGAAACCATAAGCAAGGATTTTTTGTTGTTTGTCCGTATTTTTCGAAGCAGAATTATACCAAGGAGAAGAATCAAGAGTGAGTTCACGAGAACCAATAGAATCATAATTCAAAGAAAAGGAATCAAAACCAGATATACGCCAATTACCATTATCAGCTTTAGAAACAGTACCGGCAGTACCTTGAAAGGCAAGAATAAAAGTTTTATAAGACTCATCAATACTAGGAAAACCTGTAAAAGTAAAAGAATTACCATTCTTAACACCTTCAAACATTCCAACAAACAAACCCTGTTTATCATAGAACGAAGCAACAACAGAAAAAGGAACAGTACCGGAACCATTTAAAGTAAGCGTAAAACTTGAAAAAGGAGTAGTAGGAACATTAACCAACAAACCAAAACAATCAGTAGCAGAACCAGCAGTAGAAGAAGGCAATATATTACCAAATCTATCCTGCAAAGAAACTAAATTAGCACCAAAACGATAAAGATAAGGAATAGAATCACCAGAAGGATGAGGTAAATAATCAAAATTAGAACCATACTCACCAACAAATGTAGTAGGCAAACCAAGATAGTCACCGAGAGAACCAGTAGAAGCCATTTTTTTTAAACGTTCCTCTGTATTAATATTCAAATAAGGTTCTTCAAGACCTTCACGGAAGTTACCGATAAAGTCTTTATAGTCTTTCCAAAGAGCACGCAGAGGATAACGGAAGAATGAAATACGAGCCTTCATACGAGTCTGAATAGGAAATACCATAGGCATAAACTGGAGACCAAAGCGAGGATTTACACGGAAAGAAGTCTTAGCGGGTACAAGGTCACAGAAGATAGGAGTAATACGACCAATTTGAGTAGTTAAGTTGTTAGCATGAGACCAGTCAAAGTTATTGACTTTTACGTCATTATCGACGTCAAGGGTAGCATCAAAGATTTGTTCAGCCATTGTTAAAAGTTTTTAGGGTTAATATTTATGTGAGTTGAATCAACAGACGAGGTAGACGTTTGTTCCGTCTTTTGAGTACTGTTGGAATTATTTTTTGAAATCGATAGAGATAGGGTACATGCTGTAGAAAGAATAATAGCTGCAATTGTAGTGATACAAGTACATACAGCGGTAATAATTTTTTGCCATTGTTCATTTGTTAATTTCATTTGGAATAATTTTAAATTGTGGATTCGTAATTTGTTCATATTTAGATAGAAACAGCTTATCAGGATTATAACGTGTCAAATTATCACGTAGTTTTTCAGCCTTACGGATAGTATCAAATTCACCAAGGAAGAAAGAAGTGATACGTTCCTGGGAAGCACGGTAGAGTACATCAATAGTAACTCTTAATAAGTATTCAGGTTGTTCTTTTGCCATAAGAATTGTATTTATTTTGATTATTAACTATAATATCAAGACCGTAAGAAATAGTACGACGCAAAGTAGCAAAATTAGAAGGTCTACAACGACTATAATAACGCCAATTATACCAACAATGACGGACATAAAAGAGAGACATAACTAATCAGTAATTAAGGTAATTGTACAAATATAATCAGAGGTAGAAGATATTTTGCGGGAAATAGCTTGAGCTTCCAACACAGTAATACCAAAGAGAGAGAAAGAGCCAGCAGGCAAAAAGACAATTTGCCGAACACCATTAATAACACGAGGGTGTACACGATTAACAGTGAAATCAAAATCACGCTTTTCTTCAAAAGCTTGTTTCATGTTGTATTTTTCACATTTTTTCATATTAAACATTTTTGAGATCATCAATAGAACACATTACCGAAGAAATAACAGAAATAAGAGCCTTGCGCTCCGAAGAAGGAAGAACACAAGAATGTTTCTTATAATAACGGTACAAAGAATCACGTAAAGAGCATAATTCAGCCAAAGACATAGGATTTGAAATTTTCTTTTTTCGAGCCATAATATTAATATTTTAATTATATCGCAAAGATACAAAGGGAATAATAATGATTATGTTTAATTAGGGATATTCCTAAAATAATAAAATTTAAGGCAACTAATTCATTGCGAGTTAG
>OHFX01000294.1_pt1 | contig 25906 bp, 17 predicted proteins | sample 1567691 | NCBI WGS metagenome assembly OHFX01 (sample SAMEA3879552, study PRJEB24766) | human gut metagenome | biome: human-associated habitat; feature: feces | place: USA | collected 1985/1987 | reverse complement strand
TAAATACAAAAATAAATTTAGATACAAATTCCAACACAAAAATAAAAATCTGCGGTCTGACTTCACCTGCTGAAGCACGGTATCTCAACGAAAATCACGTTGATTTTGCGGGTATGGTGTTATTTTTTCCAAAGAGTAAGAGGAATATATCCATCGAACAGGCAAAGGATATTATGGCAGCCCTTGATGCTTCCATCAAAAGGGTTGCGGTTGTCGTTTCGCCATCCATAGAGCAGATAAGGCAGATTGAGGCTGCAGGCTTTGACTATGTCCAGATACATGGGGAAATTCCGGAGACAGAGGCGGAGGCAGCAAAAGCTATCCCGATTCTTAAAGCCTTCAATGTCTCTGATATGGACAGCTATGAAAAGTATCACAACGATTCACGCATCGCAGGCTATGTGTTTGATGCCATCGAACCCGGCAGTGGAAAAACCTTTGACTGGAAGCTGGTTGACAATATCCCCCGCGATGAAAAGCTGCTGCTGCTCGCAGGTGGCTTAAATCCAGACAATGTGCGCATGGCAATTGAAGCCGTGCATCCTGACGGAGTCGATGTATCATCAGGTGTGGAAAATGATGACAAAGCGGGGAAGAATCCGGAAAAGATACATGATTTTGTTGCGGCAATAAAATCATAAAAAAATCCACATACATCTCTTTCAACATGATGTATGTGGATTTTTTTATGAAATTATGTAACTATTATTTTTCTTTGCCAATCTTGAAAAACAGATTTGCCTTGATGAGCACCGGTCTCAGTGCCATATACACGATTGTCGCAGCAATCACTGATATCACTGCATTGACTCCTGTTGTGGTCACGCTCCATGCGATTTTGAGCTGTGCCATAGGCTTTCCGAGGATAAGCATATCGTAGAAATAGCTTATAATCGGATCAAAAATAAAGTTGAAGATCATTCCTGCACATGCTGCAAGGACTGTCCATTTAAATACATGCTTCTTGTCGGTTGAATATGTAATCTTTCCAAGCTTGTGTGCTACAAGACCGGTGATAACACCAATCATAAGCTTGAGGAAAAATGTCTTTGGTGCTCCGGTGATATATATCGGGTCAAGTAAATCACCGATTGTCATTCCGATTGCTCCACCGATTCCTCCGTATACTCCGCCTAAGAGCAAAGCTGCAAGTACTACGACTGCGTTTCCAAGGTGAAAGGATGTGGCGCTGCCACCCGGTAATGTGACCTTAATCTGTAAAAATGTGAATATGACATATGATAAAGCTGCCATAAGTGCTGTAAGTGTGAGTTTTTGAACTTTTTCGTTTCTCATAAAATGCCTCCTAAATATTACAATTAAACTATATAATACTCTTATGTGGCATCAAGTATATATCCAATTTTATATAAATTTATATATCCAGTTTATCTAAAGTCCATTTACTCCTGTGGTTTAATTCCGCTATAGTGTTTTTTCAGCATTTCTATTATCACCTGCTGGCTCTGCTTCGAATGGGTGATAGCGTAATAGCTTCCACCAAATTTTGCCTTGCGCTCTTCCTCATCTATCCCTACGCTTCGTCCCTTTTCGGTGACACGCTTTATCTTGTTCTCGCCTTCTGTAACTTCCTCCAGATATCCCTCTGCAATGAGAAGCTCATTTATAAACGAGGCTGCAAGCTTTTTGTGCTCCTTATCCGCATGACACAGCTCATTTATTTTGTTTGTAAGCTCTGTAAGCCTGCATTTGTCGGTTAGCTCTACCTCATCAAGCCTCTGCGGCTCGATGTAAAACGGAAGCTTCTTTTTTCTCGTGCTGCCGTTTTCAGCAGCCTCCTCATCGCTTAAAACAGTCTGTGGTCTTTCGCCGGTCGTGCTGCCTGATGGATTTGGGTTATCTGCAACAAATGAATTTACCGCCGTCACAAACGCTTCACCATAATTTTGTATCTTCTGCTCACCCATTCCGTACACATCGGCAAGCTGTTCCTTATCCCGCGGCAGCTTTGCGCACATATCCTTTAAAGTCTTGTCGGAGCAGATGATATACGGAGGCACCGACTTTTCTGCAGCTAGCTCTGTACGCACGCTGCGCAGCTTTTCAAACAGTGCAGCACCAAGCTCGTTAAGCCCCGCAAGCTGTGCTGCCTTTTTGCGCTTTTTGCCGGTTTCAACGTATGTCTCCTCCTCTTCATCCTCCACAACCACACAGTTGCTGCATTTGTTGCAGATGCAGGGGGTTGTGTCTCCGAAATATGAAAGTATAAACTCTCTCAGGCATTTGTCCGTCTCGCAGTAATTTATCATCTGCTGCAGCTTTCTTTGGTCATTGGCTGTCTTTTGCATGTCGGATGCCACATCGCCTGCTGAAGCCTTATTTTGCAGAAGGAACTTGTTTATCATGATATCCTGCTTTGAGAAAAACAGCACACATTCCGCTTCCTCACCGTCTCGTCCCGCTCTTCCGGCCTCCTGATAGTAATACTCGAGGCTCTGTGGCATGTTGTAATGCAGCACATATCTCACATTTGACTTGTCAATTCCCATTCCAAATGCGTTTGTGGCAACCATCACACGGATTCTGTCATATGTAAAATCCTCCTGATTCTGCTTACGTTCATCATTTGAAAGCCCTGCGTGGTAACGGCCCACCGAAATGCCCTGCTCATTTAAAAGAGTATACAGCTTATCCACATTCTTTTTCGTTGCGCAGTATATTATTCCACTTTCGTCCTCATGCTTTTTCACATAGTTGATGATACTGTTGTCCTTCTGACTGCCTCCCCTTCTTGTAACAACCCTGAAAAACAGGTTAGGTCTGTCAAACCCTGTCACCATAGTAACCGGATTGTTAAGTCCAAGCGAAGCCACTATATCATTTTTCACGCGCTCCGTGGCGGTCGCTGTAAACGCACTGACTATCGGTCGTCTTGGAAGTCTCGTTAAAAATCCGGCAATTTCCAGATAGCTCGGCCTAAAATCCTGCCCCCACTGCGATATACAGTGTGCCTCATCAACTGTCAGCATTGATATGTCCGCGTTGCAGGCAAAATCCAGAAAACGTGGCGTGTTGAGGCGCTCCGGAGCGACATAGATTATCTTGTAGCGCCCCTGTGAGGCATATGAAAGTGCTATCCTTATCTGGTTTTCGGTCAGTGAGCTGTTGATATAGGCGGCATGCACTCCAGCCTGGTTTAAAGCCTTGACCTGGTCTGACATGAGCGAGATAAGTGGCGAAATGACAAGCGTAATTCCTTTAAGCATAAGCGCCGGAAGCTGGTAGCACAGCGATTTTCCTGCGCCTGTCGGCATGATACCGAGCACATCGTGCCCTGCAAGTATGCCGTTTATGAGCTCCTCCTGCCCTGTTCTAAGACTGTCGTAGCCAAAGTATTGTTTGAGTGTCTGGTTTATGTTCATTTATGCTTGTTGTCCTCCCTTAGCTGCACGATAATCCTGTAGACCTCAGGCCTTCTCTCCTTCAGATGCTTATCAAGCAGGTGTCTCCTCTGTGCAAACCGCTCTGCAAGCTCCGGATGCTCTCTTGCTATACGCTCATGCACCTCGCGACGGTGCATCTCGATATCTGCCGCAAGCGTGTGCACATCCTTTCCTGATATGTTGACGATTTCTTTCAGATGCTCCTCCAGATGCTCCAGCCACTCATCCTGGTCAAACTCATCCATATGCGCCCAGCGGCCATGCATGATTTCCTCTATATCCTTTGTCTTTTTGAGCTGTTCTATCTGAAGCTTTATCTGCTTTTCAATCTGCTCCTCACTCTCGGCGCCAAACGCCCAGACAAACTCCTGCACTCTGTTGTCAGCACGCTTTCTTGAGGCACTGCGCTCCTCGTTATCTACGCCACCCTCAAGCGGATAAGGTCTGTTTATTCCCATATCCTTTAGCGCAATATGTATTGTCCTTCTGACACAGCCCTGCTCAATTAAATAACCTAAGCCCAGCTTCCTGAGTTGCTCGTTGAGCTCTGCAATGTGCTCTGTTATGTATAGCTTTACACCTTTTTGTTTCAGTGAGCGGTAAAGTGACTCTATGCTGTCAGCTCCTGTGATATCAATACTTCCGATAGCTCCGGCATCGATTATGACAGCTTTTGTATCATGCTTTAGGTGGTCCTCAATATCACGCACAAGTACCTTTGCATTTGCAAAAAACAGGCCGCTCGAAAATCTGTAAATAATCACACCGTCAATCTCGTGGATGTTTGTGCTCTCCCTGATATCGCGGAAATGACTGTGTCCCGGCTGCACACCGAGAAAGCAGGTGGCCGGCTTTGCGCTTCTGATTATCATCTCGGCAAAAGACAAAATGATTCCTATCAAAACTCCGTTTATCGTACCCAGAATAAGTACTCCGAAAAAAGCACCAACAAATATGAAAAATTCTGTCCTGCTGACCTTCCACAGTCTCTTTGCCAGATGAAACTCCGTGGCACCCATGAGCGCTGATATGACAATCGCCGTGAGCACCGGAACCGGCAGATATCCTATAAAGCCTGTGCAAAAAAGAAGCACTGCTATCATGGAAACGCCTGCAACAAGCCCTGTGAGCTGTGTCTTACCCTCGTACTGCTCGCTCATCGCAGTTCGTGACACTGAACCGTTTATCGGACAGCAGCCCGTAAAAGCCGCAGCCATATTTCCTATGGAAAATGCCAAAAGCTCCGTGTTATCATCTATTCTGTATCCGTTTTTCTGTGCGAAATTGTTTTCTGCCAGAAGTGTCTCTGCCATGATGACAACAGCAACCGAAAGACTTAAAACTATTACCTCTGAGGCCTTTTGAACTGAAAAAACTGCCTCGAAATCCGGTATATACCACCGCGGCATGCCGGGCTCAACTGCTGAAAGAGTCGGCACTCCCCACTCCTTTACCGGTCCAAAATATGTAAAAAGCGCGCCTGTTACCATGAGCACAACCGCCATAGGAAACTTTGGAACAAGCCTCTTACTCACAACCAAAATGGCAAGCGCTACAATCCCCATGACAAGTGCGGCTGCATTTATGTGGTGTAAGGCCTCCCATATATGCTCAGACAGTTCAAAAAGCTCTCCGGTTCCTGCCGCAGAGCCCATGAGCTTTGGCGCCTGCATCAGTATGATTGTAGTACATATGCCTGTGATAAATCCGCCCATAACCGGCGCAGATATGTAGTTCACCAGCTTTCCGGCATTCATGAAGTAAAATGCCAAAAGCCACAGTGCCACAAAAAATGTAAACACCGGTACAACCGTCATGGCCTCTTTGCTTCCTGCTTCTATTCCCATGCCAAGCACTGCTGCTCCGACAAGCGCCGCCGGAGCAGCATCCACACCGAATATAAACTGCGGTGATGTGGAAAACAGAGCAAACAATATGATTGGGAATACCGAGCCATACAAGCCATATACCGCCGGTAGCCCGGATATCTGCGCATAGCCCATCGATATAGGAATCGAAACCGCCATGATGATGATTCCCGCAAGAATGTCCTTTGGGAGATTTTTCTTGTCGTAGTTTTTGAGTGTTGGTGCAACTGATAATTTTTGTTTCATTTAGATTTGTGCCTTCTTTATCAATACTTTCTTTCCTTCAAATGCGAAACCATAATGTTGAATTGCTTCTCTTTTATATCCTCGTTCCAAAAGCTTTGCATCATAATTTTTCTCTTCAATCTGCTTCAAAGCACTATCCGCAGTCATATCCAGTGATGTCTCCTCTTGCGAATCAATAACCTTAAATTCTATTATTACAGCCTGCGAATTTTTATCACGTGGAATGATCATCACATCATATCTGCCATAGCCACTTTCACGGTTTGACTGCACTTCATATTTATCTCTAAGCTCGACCAGCAGGCCTAAGACAAAACCATGATAAAATCTCTCCGGTTCAGATTTTCCCGAAGGATGCTTTCCGCTGTCAAAGCTGCTGAAGGTAGATAAAGCGACCTCATTCATGTATATGTTCATTTCCTTTACATTGCCTCTAAGCAATGCCCTTATGAATCCATTATAATTCGAAACAGAGGCATTAAACCATCCTCTGAACATATTTGAAAACATACTTACGGTTTCAAGATTTGTAATGCTCAGATGATACCACGGTTCAAGCGTAAGACCTCTTTTTTCTAAGGAATCAACCTTTAAATAACCGCTGGCAAGCAAAAGACTCCAAATGGCATTTTCATCGTTATCGAGCTGTTCAAACACCAGTTGTTCGTCAATGCTAACCTCCACAGAATCGCCTTCCAGAAGTGTTTCCATCATAGATTTTATTTCTGCAGATGCTGTTCTGATCAAACGATTTACCAGACCGTTTGAGCTGGTAGATGCCCAGTATGGACTTATCTGTTTTTCCTTTAGAAAATTCGTTATAGACCATGGATTATAAATATCACTGTGATTTCCAAATTTAAAACCGTCATACCATTTTTTTACAGTATCTTTTTCACCGGACAGACCATACTCTTCCATTGCATCAAAAACTTCATTCTCTGTAAATCCAAAGCTCGTTGCATAACTGCTTGAGGTCGTGGTTATTACATTCAGATTATTGAGGTCTGAAAAAATTGATTCCTTTGATACACGCGTGATTCCTGTCATAATAGCACGCTCCATATACGGATTTGTCTTGAACGTTGCATTAAACAGGCTTCTTATATATGCAGTAAACTCATTCCAATATCCATGAAGATATGCCTCCTGTATAGGAGTATCATACTCATCAAGGATAATTATCGTCTTCTTTCCCCAGTAACGATGAAAATACTCACACAAAATATTTAATTTTAATCCACTCTCAGCATCACCCATCCTGGTATTTGTTCCTTCAAAATCAGCTATTTCGTCTGCTGTCAGAGTATCCCCCTCAAGCAGATATCTGTGCCTTTTGTAAACAGCCTCTATCTGTGCTTTTATCTGGATTTTTGCATCTCCCAGATTGTCGGCCTTAACCGAAGCAAAGCTCATAAAAATCACAGGATAAGTACCCTGAATTTTTCGATAGTCCTCATCCTCCCATATGGACAATGAATCAAACAAATCGCTCCTGTCCTTATACTGATTTGAAAAAAAGCAGTTAAGCATGCTCATATTAAGTGTTTTTCCAAAACGCCTCGGACGCGTGATGAGAGTCACATCATCCTTTGAATCCCACCATTCCTTTATAAAGCTCGTTTTGTCCACAAAAAAGCAATTATCTTCTATAACAGAAGCAAAATCCTGTTTCCCAATACCAATCGTTTTTACCATATCTGACTCCCTGTATAGTCTCAAATCATTGTTTTATATATGATATTATAGCCAATACAATTATGCACTGCAAGAAACAAATATACTCTTCTTAATCACGTTTTTAAACATAGATTAAGAAGAGTATAATCTCTTTTATCGTATTAAATTATAACTACTTAATTACAGCCTCAACCTCACCCTTCTCAGGCATCACGCGAAGTGCGCCCTTTCTCGTAGTAATAAGAGAGGCTGCCGCATTTGCGAATGTGAGCATCTTTTTCACATCGTCATCCTTCCGGTCATTGATACCATGCTCCAACACATCGTGAAGCAGGCATGCACAGAAGGTATCTCCTGCACCTGTAGTCTCGACAGTGTCATCTCGCAGGAACGGAGCTGCCTCCACGATATGTCCGTCAAAAAATGCCATACTTCCGTTTTTGCCCATAGTGGCACAGATAAACGGAATGTGATACTCATCTATGAGCTTCTTCACACCTGTCTTTATGTCCTTTTCGCCTGTCATGAATTCAATCTCATCATCAGATATTTTTAAGATGTCACACTGACTCAGGCCCCAGCTTATCTTCTCTTTTGCATCGTCCATGCTCTTCCAGAGCGGTTTACGCAGATTAGGGTCAAAGGAAATCAGTGTGCCTGCCTCTTTTGCGGCAGCTATTGCATGCTTTGTCGCATTCTCACAGATCTTATCTGTCATTGAAAGACTTCCGAAGTGGAAAATTTTTGCGTTTCTCACAAGGGATAAATCCACCTCATCCGCTGTCAGCATCATATCTGCTCCCGGATTTCTGTAAAATGAGAAATCTCTGTCTCCGTCTGCTGCGGTCTGGACAAATGCAAGAGTGGTATGGACATTATCATCATAGCGCACGCCTGTTGTGTCGATGCCCTGCTCCTTTACGGCATCAACAAGCAGCCTTCCGAACGCATCCTGTCCCACTTTTCCGATGAAAGCAGTCTGATGACCGAGCTTTTGAAGCATGGCAAGCACGTTACATGGAGCTCCACCCGGATTAGCCTCAAAAAGCTTATTGTCCTGCGCACTTGTACCGTTTTCTGTAAAATCTATAAGTAATTCACCTAATGCAACTACATCCATATTGTACCTCTTTCTTTCCTGTCAAAATATCCTGTATATTATTCTACAAATAACCGGACCAATAATTTGTCCGGTTATTATTTGTATGCTCTACTGATATGCTTTCATATTATAAAATTATATCATATTATATCATATTTTTCAATATCCACAACAGCACTTCCGTCACAATTAAAGCAGATTCCGTCTGCCTGAAGAGGTGTACAGATAGCTGTGGTTGCGACCTGCTGTCCGTCATTGATAAAGAGCTCTATAGACTGTCTGTCCATGATGAAACGAAGCTTTAGCTTTCTGTCTGTATCTGCGATTTTAATTTTTCTGACACAGACGACATCCTTTGTGACGCCACAGCAGGTACGATCAATCTCGAGCACGCCTGCGACTCTGTTGTAGGTAAACGCTGTGCTATACTCATCATCGCATGCCATTTCAACAGTGAAGTCATGGTACTCCTCGCCTGAAAGCTCCACTGTCATGTCGAGAGTGCGGCCCTTTATGCCATCAAAGGTCGTGTAGCAGTCTATTTTTTTATCTGTATAATGACACTTGTTTGCACGATAATTTTCTATTTCCTTAACCGGCTTCTGCCAGATACGGCCGTCCTTTATTTCAAGCTCACGAGGCAGTGTCATCATGCCCTGCCAATCCTGCGAATCAGGAACGACACATGCATCCCACGACTTCATCCAGGCAATCATCACGCGACGTCCGTCCGGAAGCAGTGTAGTCTGCGGTGCATAAAAGTCCATGCCATAGTCAAGTGTGTGCGGCTCTTCCTTGATAAATACATGATTTTCTTTATCATAATCCCCCAGAAAATATACAGAGTTGTGTCCGTTATGAAACTCATATTTGTCTGCCTTCATACTCTGCGGTGAACAGATGAGCACATGCTTATCCTCCAGCCCAAAGAAGTCCGGGCACTCCCACATGGTACCTATTTTGCCTGTGCTGTTTGCCGCAAGGATTGTCTCAAACTGCCAATCGGTCAGGTTTTTTGAAGAGCAGAGCACTACCTGTCCCACATTGTTTAAGTCCTTGCTTCCAACTATAAGATAATATGTGTCATCCTCTTTCCATATTTTCGGGTCACGGAAATCGATTCTGCTGCAGTTTTCAGGAAGCATATCGCCTGTCACAACAGGATTATTCTCATGCTTCACATAATTAAGTCCGTCTCCAAATGCGATGCACTGGTTCTGTCTCTCCTGCTCACTGCCGTCAGGAAGTTTAATCCTTGTGACACCTGTGTATACAAGCACATGCTTACCATCTGCCTCAATGGCACTTCCTGAGAAACATCCTTTTTTATCATATTCCTCGTCAGGTGCCAGAACACACGGAAGCTGCTCCCATTTAATCATATCGCTTGTCGTACTATGCCCCCAATGCATAGGTCCCCACTCACGCAGATATGGATAGTACTGATAAAACAGGTGAATTTTTCCGTTATAGACAGAAAATCCATTCGGATCATTAATCCATCCTGCCGGTGCACTGATATGAAACAAAGGTTTACTCTCTTTATCTGTAGCAGCTATTTTTTTTGCCTCGTAGCTTCTTGCTTTTTCCAATAATTCGCTCATTCAAATCCTCCAATTCTGTTTGCTTTGCCGGTAATACAGAATTATGAACAGTAACCTATTTGCCCTCTGATGTACTCTCAAGGGATTTCTGATAGCTGTCAAAATATTTCTGCTTTATCTTCAGATAATCCTGTAAACCATATTTATCAAGTTTCTTAAGGTATGAATCCCATTCCTTATCAATGCCGCCGTTTAATATCCAGTCGGCCTTTTTCTGCTCAGCATATTTCTTGATGTCTGTGTCGTACTGTGACACCTTGTTGGTGTCATCTATGCTCATGAACACGTTTGGATAGACATACTTACTGTTCATGTCCTTCAGATAAGCCTCATGCATGTTGTCGAGACGCCATTTGGCATCTGCAGGCTCTGTCACATAAACATCATAGTACTCATTTAAAACAGCAAGCGGTCCGTTTACAGACTGCGCCTCACGCACCTCAACCGGTGACTGATCGCCCAGATCCATATGCTTTAACATCTGTCCGCCGTCAGCGTTTGTACTCATCTCAAATATATTGAACGAATCTTTCTCACCGTATGTTCCCCAGTTATTCTGTGGAGACTGGATTGGAGCATACATCTGATCAATCCACGCGGCTGCCAAAGCCGTATCCCTGCAGCTTGATGTCAGTACGCATCGTCCTCTGTCGAAACCACTCGTCTCACTGTTATTCTGTCTGGTGATATTTCTGACTCCGTCAGGTCCTGTGAGAGCAGGAAGCATGACGTAATCTGTGTTATTGTCAATGTTTGCAATGTCCCATGTAAAGCAGAGCCCGTATCTGTGGTTTTTACCCTTTGCTACATATGTTGACCACTCCTGTGTAAATGCCTCAGGGTCAATCAAATCCTCTGTGACAAGCTTGTGAAGCCACTCGATACCCTCCTTGTAGCCCTCCTGTGTAGGAGTATAGATGACTTTTCCCTCATCTGTTACTGCAAAGTGGTCACCTGTATCACCATAACCCTCACCAAAGCCGTTCATGAGGATGGCTGGATCCTGGTCACCGTTGTTTATAATAAATGACATAGGAATGACACCGCCCTCAATGTCAAACTCTTTCTCAAGCTCGTCTGCATGATCTCTGAATGCAATAAGCACCTGCTCGAGCTCGTCTGTAGTAGTCGGCACCTCAAGTCCCAGATAATCAAGCCATTTCTTGTTGATATAAGGTATATCTCCGATTGCCTGAATTGCCTCTTTTCCTGCACCAAGCTGCTCTATCCAAGGAAATGAATAGATATGTCCGTCCGGTGCGGTACACATTGTCCTATATTCAGGATATTTCTCAAAAACTGCCTGAAGATTAGGCATATATTTATCGATCAGATTCTCTACCGGAATAATGATACCCTGCTTTGCATATCTGAGCAGGTCGTAATCACTCATACCTGCATTAAACAGTCCATCCGGCAGATTACCAAACTGCGCCAATGCCAGATTCTTCTTGTCAGAGAACTGGTCTGAAACGAAGCATGTCCAGTCGATATGCACGTTGGTCTGCTTCTCCATTCTCTTGAAGATAGTCCTCTCATTAGGATCCTGTGTGGATGTGGCCGGTGCACTTGTGATAAATGACAGCTCAGCCTTCTCCTTCAGAGGGAACTGCACATCTGATACCGGTGTGTCCGGATTTGTCTCAGCATTTAAGCTCTGCTGCTTTCCACAGCCTGCCACACCTGTCAGCATTGCAAGTGTAAGCGAAAGTGTAATTAATTTTTTGAAGCTTCTTTTTTTCATATCCATACTCATCCTTTCTGTTAGCCCTTAACAGATCCAACCATGATTCCTTTATCAAAATATTTCTGGAAAAATGGATACATAATCAAAAGTGGTAAACTTGATACAACAATTGTAGCGTACTTGAGCTGCTCTGCAACCTTTGCCATCTCAGCTGTACTCTGGATATCTGCAATCATGCCCGGCTGAGGTGTATTCTGCACGAGAATTGAACGCAGTACAAGCTGTAATGGCTGGAGATTTGCGTCATTCAGGTAAATCATTGCATCAAAGTAGCTGTTCCACATTCCTACAAATGACCAAAGCATAAGCACCGCAATAATCGGCTTACAAACCGGAAGCATAATCTTAAAGAAATGCTGTATTTCATTTGCTCCGTCGATGGCTGATGCCTCACGAAGCTCATTTGGCACTGACTGATAATAGGTTCTCGCCAAAATCATATTCCACACATTGAAAGCGCCCGGAATAAGGATTGCCCATACGGTGTTTACCATATGGAGCTGATTTATAAGGATGAATGTAGGAATCATTCCTCCTCCAAAAAACATTGTGATAATAAAAATCACATTGAAAAATTTTCTTCCGACAAATTCCTTTTTAGACATAGGATACGCTGCCAGGATTGTGACAAATACTGAGATTGCCGCAAACGCTATTGAGTAAAAAAACGAATTAAAAAATCCGCGCCATATCATGTCATTTTCCAGAACTCGTCTGTATGCATCAATAGTCCAGTCCTTTATGTTGAAGCTCAGTCCCTGATTGTTAAGTACTGTCGGATCCATGAAAGATGCCAGCACTACATATACTAACGGAACAATTATTGCAAGCACAAACAACCCAAGAAGTGTATATCCAATTCCAAGAACAATTTTATCAGTCCGTGAATATTTGATTTTTATCGTCATATCTTTTTCCATTGCACTTTCCTCCTAGATTCCTTCACCATCGTTTAGCTTCTTTACAACCGCATTGACTATAATCAGCAATATTACGTTGATTACCGAGTTGAAAAGACCAACCGCTGTTGAATAACCATAGTCTCCATTCAAAAGTCCGATTCTGTATACATATGTAGAAAGAATTTCCGATGCCGGTAAGTTCATATCTGTCTGTAACGCATAGGCTTTCTCGAAACCGATACTCATAATATTTCCTGCCTGCAGGATGAACTGTATCACTATAATATTCTTAATAGCCGGAAGCTCAACATACCACATCTGCTGGAAGATGTTTGCGCCATCCATTCTCGCTGCCTCCTCAAGCTCCTTGCTCGCATTGGATAATGCCGCTGTGTACATGATTGAAGCCCAGCCTGCTCCCTGCCAGATGCCGCTCGCTATGTAGATTGTCCTGAATGCAGCCGGCATTGTCATCCAGTTTGTGCTTATGCCGAGTATCTTATTCATTGGTCCGATTGGTGATAAAAACATACGAACCATACCACAAAGTACAATAACTGAGATAAAATTCGGTGCGTAAATCAGAAGCTGTATCTTTTTCTTGATGCCCTCTTTGCGAATACGATTCAGAAGCAGTGCAAGTATAATCGGTACCGGAAATCCCCATAACAATCCGTAAATACTTACCTTTAACGTATTCATAAGGTAGTTCATAAAATCAGGTGATGATAAAAATCTCTTGAAATATTCAAGCCCGACCCATGGACTCCCCAGCACACCCTTTATGACATTGTAATCCTTGAATGCTATGAGCAGTCCGCCCATCGGAACATACTTGAATATAATTGTCAGTAAAAGTGCCGGCATAAGGAAAAATATGTACAACATCCAGTTTTTCTTCACATATGTCACTTTGCTTTTCAATGACTGCTTTTTTTCTTTCATTTGCTGTGACCTCCACTCTCTTTCACATTTTGTCTTTTTTACTTAATTTACGCTCTTGTGTAACCGGTAAAGTAACCGATTACTTTGTAATTTGATAATACAATATCATTTATGCTGTGTCAATACTTTTCTCAAAAAAAGTAACCGGTTACTTTTTTGTTGATATTTTGGAAATTGCGCTGTATACTGTTTATAAACATTTGTAATATAAGTAATTTTTATAAGGAGACATCCCATGGGAAAAAAACAGGTTACATTTGCAGATATTGCGGAATATACACATTTTTCAAAAACAACGATTTCAAGATATTTCAATCATCCGGACTCTCTGACACTGGAGAATCAGGAAAAGATTTCCCGTGCGCTTGATGAGCTCGGCTATAAGAAGAATAAGCTCGCAAAGGTTCTCGCAAACGGTAAGAGCGAGTTTGTCGGCATAATAGTGCCAAACCTTTACCTGCACTACTACTCTGAGATGCTCACACAGCTTTTAGCCACTTACGCTAACTATCACTATAAGTTTCTCATCTTTATGAGTGACAAGGGGGCGGCTGAGGAAGAAAACTACATTGATGAACTTTTAGCTTATCAGATAGAGGGTCTTATCGTGCTAAGTCACACTCTCTCATCTGAAAAGCTTGCTTCATACCACATTCCAATTGTCGCAATCGAGCGAGAATCCATGCATATAAGCAGTGTCGCCTCCGACAACTATATGGGTGCGCTTCAGGCCACATCTCTTTTAATACGTGACAAATGTGATATCCTCATCCATGTCAATGTAGATGTACCAAAGTATGTCCCGGCTTACGACAGAATCCGTGCGTTTGAGGACACCTGTACCGAGCACAATATTCCCTATGAGCTCAGCCTGAACGTATCCGGTGATTCGTACAACGATTTATTTTCTCAGATGAAGGTGATTTTTAACAATATAGATGAGAAATATCCTGATAAAAAGAAAGGGGTATTCCTGGCAAACGACACATATGCCAACATGTTTTTGAACCTTGTCATACAAAAATACGGCTGCCTGCCGGACAGCTATGAGATAGTTGGCTTCGACAATTCACCAATTGCCAACGAAGCCATAATTCCAATCACCACCATCGGCCAGCAGATAGATGTAATCGCAAGAACCGCCATGGATTTGCTCGTCAAGCAGATGGATAACCGCAAACAAAGAAAGCCTGAGCCCGATTTGGCGCCAACGCACAAAAAGATAGCGCCTGTGCTGATTCGCAGGGAGACAACCAGCTAGTACATCGTTTATGTGACATGTACCAGCCTAATTTTCTCCTGTTGCGTCCTGATATTCCCTGCTGCTCACACCACCCCATGAGTTTCTATCCGCTGAGAAAACCTCATTTGTGGTTTTATTTACAGCATAAAATCCCAGTAGCCTTGTATCTGAGCCACTAACCAACTGCTCATAAACAAACAAATCACACTGTCCATTTTCGGAAACTCTGTCATAAACTAACCTATTCTCATACGTACTTCCATCCGCCTCGCCGGTTTCGAAAACAGAATAAAAAGTACCTTTAGCGGTGGAACCGTTGCGAATAATACCGGCATCCCCGGCTGAGAGTATCCCTGCAGCTGACATGTAATCATATACGGCCATGCTTTCTGTATCCAGGCTTTCGTCAGCGTTCTCATTTCCTGCATTCTCATTTTCTGTATTTTCAGAAGCGTCATTGTATGACTGTGAATTATTATCAGTGCTGTTTTCACTGTCATTTGCACCACTATCACCAGCATCATTTCCACTGTCTCCGGTGCTGTCATCATCGTTTATAAGTCCAAACTTTATTGTTTCCTTAAATGTCAAATTTCGTCTCAGGAAAGGTCCAACCTTGATGTTATAATATTCATCAGTATTATATCCATCCGAAGTACTCATGCAGATAAGACCATTCGCATATACCTTTTTCTCCGTATCCATGCCGATGAATGAAATTATCAGATTAATAACCATGGCAGCCATCAAACACAGCCACATGACTATGAGTATTACTTTTCTGAATAGCCTTACGCCTTCTGACTTTTTAGATACGCTGTCACTGAATAATATCCACCTGATTATCCAGTAAAGCGACAAGACCATACAGCCTGCGTATGTTATCAGAACAGACGACAGCTCGAACCAGCATCTATAGTGATATCCTCGAGACAGTAAGCCTCCTACTCCATAGAAAATTCCTGCATACAACACCAATATCGCAGTAATTACAATTGCTGTCGGCCACTTATGCTTTATCCTGGTGTCTGCGTAAATTGCCTGACACAAATCCATTTTTGCATTTTCTGATAAAAACAATGCACCAATCTCCATGTCCGTCATCTGCTTTTGATTCGCCGGCACAGCATAGCACTTATCCAGCCACTCCTGCCAGCCCGGCTTATCACATAGGAACAAAACTGCAGCATTGCAAAAATAATAATCTCTTAAATATGGCAGCTTCACACAATTGATATCAACCATTGCAAGAGCCTGTGCGGCCAGATCATAGTTTGACATAAGAAGCTGCTGCTTAGCCATCACTATCAACACAACTGACTTAAGCTGCCTATTATTCTTGTATCTGGTCCTGTACATAGCCAAATTGTAATCATGCCTGTCCTGAAGGCTCCAATTCTCTGTCCTTTTCGCTGATATATTAACAACAGCGATCAGCATCAACACCAGAAAAATAATACCTGCAAAAAAGAGCAATAAACATGATTTAATCATTCCTGAACTATAGTCATCCCTATGAAACATTCCAAACAACAAGCTTAATGTCAAAACACTCCATACAACAATCAATACTCTGTAAATCTGCACATATCTTTTCTGCCATAAGCCATTTTTGTATCCAATGGTATCAGGGGTGACAGTGTTTGAAAGCTCATAATAATTCATGCAATCCGCCTCTTTATCTCTGTAAATGAAATTGATTTATCCGTGGCTTAATTGTACCACGAATAAACCAATTTGTGTGAAATCTATTTTATCTGTACCTTCTTCCTCATGCGCATCTCCCACACATAGTAGGTCACAATAAGTAGTATTCCTGTTGTAAGCCAGGCTGCCGGATCTGCAAAGCACACACCGCCGTAACCAAATGGCTTTGACAGGGCAAGTATTGCAATCCATCTCGACACAAGCTCCATCGCACCGCTAAGCATAGGCACAAGACCCTTGTTAAGTCCCTGCAGACCGTTTCTGTATGCAAAAATCCATGCAAGAGGAAGCATGAAGACACCCGCGATTTTCAGATATTTCATAGCACAGTCAATGTCAGTTGCCGTAGGCGATGTGATAAACCAGCCTATCATGTACGGTCCGACAAAGCAGTTAATTGCTGCCGCTAAAACTGCGCAGCCTATACATATGAAAAAGCATGACTTCATACCCTTAAATATCCTGTCGTATCTTCCTGCTCCTAGATTTTGTCCGCAGTAAGTCGCAGCGGCTGTTCCAAGTGTAGGCATGGTCTGTGTCGCGATATTGTTGACCTTGGATGCGGCGGTATACGCAGCTACCACCTGCGAACCGAACACATTGACCGCAGCCTGGAAAATCATCGTTCCGATAGCAGTGATTGAATAGTTGAGTGCCATCTGCAGACCGATTGAGAGCATTCGCCAGATTCCGCTCCAGTCCATGTAATAATCCTCACGGCTGGTGCGCAGCAAATCATACTTCTTAAACATCACGATAAATGACAAAACTGCAGCAATTCCCTGGGAGATAACTGTCGCATAAGCTGCTCCTGCCGTGCCTGCCTTCACCACCACGATAAAGAATATATCCAGCACAATATTCAATACAGATGAAAAAATCAAAAAGTACAGCGGAGTCTTGCTGTCTCCGATGCTTCGCAAAAGACCGGAAGCCACATTGTAGGACATGGTGCAGAAAATTCCCGCAAAAATGACCTTTATGTACGCATCAGCCATGACAAGTATATCATCAGGTGTATTGAGCCAGATAAGAAGCTGCCTCGACGCAAGCACTGTCGGAATCGTGAGCACTACTGAAACAATCACAGTAAGAATGATAGCTAAAGCCACATAATGCTTCAAAAGCTTCTCTTTTTTCGCACCAAACGCATGGCTTGCCATAACTCCAAAGCCCTGTGCTATTCCATTTGCAAAGCCAAGCACCAGAAACATAATACAGCCTGTCGAGCCAACCGCCGCAAGCGCCTTTGAGCCCAGATACTGCCCCACGATAATCGTGTCCACCATATTATAGAACTGCTGAAACAGATTTCCCATCAGAACAGGAATCGAGAACAGCAGTATAATTTTCATTGGATTGCCTTTGGTCATATCTGTCTTCATGTGTAAATACCCTCCCCAAAAATTCAATTCATAATAACTTTTCCCAGCAGGTTCACCCCTGCAGAAAATCCATTAAAAAAATGTGTGAACAAGCTCTTTTTCAAAGCCTCGTTCACACATTATATACACATATTTTCCAGTATTCAAGTACTATTTTCAAAATTTATAACTTATTTTTTAACAGTACGTTTATTCTTTCTTCCTCACACGATAATTCACATATCTCTTTATCAGGTAGTACACGACACCCCATGTCGGTACTCCGATGAACAGCCCCACTACTCCAAATAATCCATTTCCAAGGAAGATTGCAAATACCACCCAGAAAGGTGAGAGTCCTGTGGACTCACCGAGTATCTTTGGTCCGATAATATTGCCGTCCACCTGCTGTAAGATAATGATAAACAGCAAAAATATCACACCCTTTGACGGGCTGTCGAGCATGATGAGTATGGTGCTTGGTATGGCTCCGATGTACGGTCCAAAGAACGGTATGACATTGGTCACTCCGACTATCACGCTGATGAGTGCTACATACGGCATTCGCAGTATCAGGCAGCACACGAAACAGATAGCTCCGATTATGAGTGAATCAATGATTTTACCACTGATAAAACCACCGAATATCTTGTCGCTCTCCTTTAAGATGCTTGAAAGCACCTGTATATGGCGCTCCGGCAGAAATGCGCTCACGAGCTTTTTAGTCTGGCGTTTGAAGGTATCCTTGCTAAGAAGGACATAGATGGCAACGATGAATGCAACAAGACAGTTTACCGCTGTGCCAAAGATTCCCATAATACCGTTTATCACAAAGGTAACCTGTCCGAGCATATTGTCCTTTACCCATTCAGTAAAATAGCTTATGCCGTTATTGTATAGCTCAGTGATTATTTCCTTTGCCCTGTCATTGTTTTTGGCAAGCTCCGTGATTTTTTTCACAAGGTCCTGTATCTGATCCGGTAAAAGACTGACCGCATTTGTGATATTGCTTACAAGCTGTGGCACCACCATCATGATGAGCACTACAATAATGGCTATTATTATGGCCAGACTTATAAGTATTGACAACCCTCTCATAGAAGGTCTCTTTCCACACTTCTTTTCTATGGCTTTGCCAAGCGAATTGCTTAGCTTTCTGTCATAAAACTCTACCATCGGATTTATGAGATACGCCAGCACAATCCCCATGATGATTGGCATAAGTATGTTTATTATTCTCACTATCTGTGCCATTATTGCATCGAATTTAAATAGCACAAACACTAGCAGGATTGCTCCTGCTAGTGCTAAAAACTGTGAAAACCCTTTGGCCCATGCGACCTTTATGGTGTGCTTCATCTTATTATTCACTTCCATGCGCGATTCCTCCTCGTTTATTGTATGTCCGGAATGTAACAAGCTGATATTATATAGTCTTTAATCAATTCTAGCAACACTCTCGCCCTCTGTCAGCTCAAATGGTATTATCTCATGACATGAGCCTTTATGCAAATCTATCATGTTAAAAAGAAGCTCCACGCTGCGTGCCGCCATATCCTTGTGCGGCTGTCTGATAGATACAATCTTGGGATTGTAGTACTCTGCAAGTGTCGAACCATCAAAGCCTGTGATAGATATATCTTCCGGCACCCTGAGTCCCTTATCAAGTATTGCCCTTAAGGCACCGATTGCCATGACATCGGAAATCGCATAGACTGCGGTGATTTCTATATCCTTTTCCAAAAGCTTTTTCATCGCACGATATGCGCTGTCATATGAGAATCGCGCTCTCTCATAGTAACGCTCATCAGGTGTGATTCCATGCTTTTTTAAGCTGTTGAGATATCCGTTATGTCGCAGACGAGCTGTCTGTGAAAGCTCCAGATTGGCTCCAATCTCTGCTATCTTTGTATGTCCATGCTCGATGAGATAGTCGACGATTGTTTCCCCTGCCTTCTCATCATCAATGGAAACAGATGACAGCTCCTCCATGCTCCAGTTTTCTGCCGATGTGGTCACGATAACACACGGCACCTTAAACGAAGATGTATCCTCCGAGAAATCCTCCCTGCTGCCTCCGAGGAATATGATGCCAAGCGGCTTTCGCTCCCTGCATATGCGGTCTGTCACACTGCTTAGATTACTGTCCTCATCCAGATATGTGATGCTCAAAGAGTAGTCTGTTCTGTCTATTATCGACTGGATTTCCTCGACTACGTTTGCAAACAGCATATTAGAGGTACCCTTTACCAACAGATAAATATTTCTGGAAATGGTCTGCTTGAGCCTCTTTGCATTGGTATTTGGCACAAAGTTGTGTGCCTCAACTATTTTCATTATGGTTTCTTTTGCTGCAGGAGAAACATCCTGCCTGTTATTTAAAACTCGGGATACAGTTGTTACTGAGTATCCCGATTCTTTTGCTATATCTACAATTGTCATTGTTTTCCCCGTCCGGACAGCGATACGTCCTTTTACATTATATCCATGTGATATAATTTATTTCACTCGTTATATCATATATCCACAACTACAAAACCTGCTAATTTAGCTTAAGCCCCACATGTTTTCTTAACAAGTGTGGGGCTTAAATAACATAAACTATATCCTCTTGTAAGCTATATTAACCCTTTACAGCTCCTGCGAGCACACCCTCTATAATGTACTTCTGACATACAATATAGAAGATAACAATTGGCAGAATCGCAAGCACGAGCATGGCCATCATTGCACCCCAGTCAATCATACCGTGGCTCTGCTTTAAGTACTGAATAGCAATTGGTATGGTTTTGTACTGGTTGATGTTTAAAACCAGTGATGGAAGAAGGTAATCATTCCATACCCACATTGCCTCAAGTATCGCTACTGTTACCGCTGTAGGACGAAGTATTGGAAATACGACCCTGAAATACATCTGTAATGGTGTACAGCCATCAATCATAGCTGCCTCTTCGATCTCTAATGAGATACTCTTTACAAATCCTGTAAACATAAACACAGCAAGTCCTGCTCCAAAGCCAAGGTATACAATGATGATACCGAGTGGATTTGATAAATGAAGCATATTTGCAAATTTTGATAATGTAAACATTACCATCTGGAATGGTACAATCATAGAGAAAAGGCAAAGTGTATACATAAGCTTTGTGCCCTTAGTCTTTACACGAACTATGTACCATGCACACATTGAGCAGCAGAGTACAATAAGTACTACTGAGCCGACTGTGATGAAAAGTGAATTTCCAAAGCAGTCCCAGAAATGTGTCATTCTGAGACCATTCTTGTAGTTTAATGTGCTACAGAAAAGCCTTGACATACCATCCTTGAAGGCTTCAAAGCCCTCAGTGATAGATACTGTGCTGATTCCAAACGGATGCTTGAATATGTAGGCTTTTCTCTTAAATGAATTGAGTAACACCATAAAGATTGGTGAAATCCAAAGTACTGATAAAACAGTGAATAATAATGTGATTATCCTACCGTGCTTGGCCTGTCTTACGGCACTGACTTCCTGCGCTTTTTTCTGTTTTGCCATTAGTCCTGTACCTCCTTGCTTGTAGTAATCTTATTCTGTGCAAGTGCGATAATTGCAACAATTATAAAGAATATAACAGCCTTTGCCTGACCTACGCCCTGCCATCCTGTTGTTCCATACATGGTGTTGTAGATATTTAAGGCAAGCAGCTCTGACATCTTTCCCGGATTACCGCCTGTAAGAGCTAAGTTCTGGTCGAACAGCTTGAAGCCGTTTGTCAATGTCAGGAATGTACAGATTGTGATTGTCGGCATAAGCATTGGAAGAATAACGCTCTTTAAGAGCTGCCATCTGTTGGCTCCATCAATCTTTGCTGCCTCAATAAGCTCACCCGGTATATTCTGAATACCTGCGATGTAGATAATCATCATATATCCAATCTGCTGCCAGCATACTACTGCGATAAGTCCCCAGAATGCTGACCACTCTGAGCTTACGATTGTCTTTGAATAGTTCTGCAGGATAGAGTTAAAAATCATCAGCCATACATATGAAAGTACGATTCCACCGATCAGGTTTGGAAGGAAGAATACTGTACGGAAAAGATTTGTTCCTCTGATTCCTTTTGTAAGCGCCATTGCTATTGCAAATGATACGATATTGATAATCAGTACCGAAACTACTGTAAATAGTGCTGTGTACCAGATTGAATGAATAAAGGTTGTATCCACACTGCCGTTTACAACAAAAATCCTTGTGTAATTTTTAAATCCCACCCATTTCCAGTCTGTAACAGTGGAGAATTTACAAAATGAAAGGAAGATACCATATACGAACGGTACAATAAATCCTATTGTAAATGCTGCCATTGTCGGTAAAGCGAAGATCCAAAATTTTTTTCTAATCGACTTTTCCATAACAAATATACCTTTCTTAAAAAAATATGGGGTGAGTGACTGCCACTCACCCCACTTTTACTACTTTTTACTAACTTTTAGAGAATTTTACTGCTCGTTCTGAAGATCCCAGTAATAAGCCCATTTCTCTGAGAATGCCTTTGCAACGTCATCCCATGAACCATTACGCTCTGTGTACTCTGTGAGTGGAGCAAGGAAATCAGCTCTCCAGTCATCTACTGAAGGTGTTGCGTTGAATGACCATGCTACTGATGTCTTGCCTTCCTTTGCAAGTTCTGATGCTACATTAGCAAAAGCGTTCTTTGACTCATAGTCACCTGTGAATGTATCGAATGGAGCTGAAAGACCCATTTTATTAACGATTGCGTCACGTCCGTCATCACTTGTGATTACCCAGTTGAGGAATTCAAGTGTTGCATCAATATCCTTCTGATCTGCCTTAGCGTTTACTGTCCAGTGGTTCTCTGTACCAACTGCAAGTCCCTCGTTCGCGTCATCTACACCGAAGTAGATAGGCATCATTGAAAGGTCAGACTGCTTAACTGTGTATCCGTTCTCGTTGTCATCTGCGAAGTTAGCATACTCCCAGTCACCATTCTGGTAGAATACAGCCTCTTCCATACCAAGCTCTGACTCAGCATTTAAGCTTCCTGAATCAAGTGTAGCCTTGTCTGCTGCTGATGTATTTGTGTACATATCCCAAACTCTCTTGAAGTTGTCCATGTACTTACCTGTAACTTCCTTCTGTCCTGCTGTGAGATCACATCCTGCATCCTTGAACTCATAGTAGAGTTCGAGACCTGCGAGATGTCCTGTGAATCTCCAGTTAGATCCGCTGTCAAGTCCTGCTGAAGCAAATGCCTCTGTAAGATGTAAGTCACAAGCTTTGTTGATGTCATCTACATGCTCGTTGATATCAGTTGCAACCTTCTCTAATGTATCAAGATCCTTGATATCATCTACTGACTTGATAACTGCTCCTGAGTAGTTTTTGCAGTAATTCTCAAGAATTGCCTTGTTGTAGATGATTCCGTAGCACTCATAGCAGTTAGCTACTGATGCAATCTTGCCATTATACTCAAGTGCAAGTGACTTATCTGTAAGGTGCTTGTAAATCTCGCTGTCCTTTAAGTCATATATGTATTTGTCATACTCTGCGCAGTCTGCTGTGCTTCCGATATTGAAGATTGTTGGAGCCTCCTTCTTAGCAAGCTCAGACTTAAGTGTTGTCTTGTACTGTCCATCAGCTGCTGTTACTACTGTAACCTGTACGCCTGTCTCATCTGTGTACTTCTCTGCAAGATCCTGCCATGCCTGATCTGTCTCCGGCTTGAAGTTTAACATGTAAACTGAGCCATCGCCGCCCTTTGCAGATGAGCCTTTCTCTGTTCCGTCTCCGCTTCCTGATCCACATCCGGCAAGCATTGTTGCTACCATTGAAGAAGCGAGTAATACTGTTACTAATTTCTTTTTCATTTTAAACCCTCCTAAAAGATTTAATATTAAAATTGTCTTTGCAAACATCCTTGGTTGTTTTCGGTAATGTTTGCGGTAACGTTTTCACAAGAATTATTATAGACAGTTTCATGTAGTTTCGCAAGAGGATTTTGTCTTTTCTGTATATATTAATAAAAACACCAGGTATTTTTTGGCAATTTTTCACAAAGAATTGCAAAAAAATAAGTATTCTCACACTGGCGTTTGGTCATTTTAGTTATTTTCGACTATCCGTTTTGTGTAAAAATACTTTTGTTATTTTTATTCATTTCATCTATCAGAGCCTGCTTTTGTGCGTGCTTGAGCTGTTTTATATGATACTCCCTGCTCATTGCCTCCTCTTTCGTGGCAAAGTGCTCGAAATAGACCAGCTCCACAGGTCTGCGTGTCTTTGTATATTTGGCACCTTTCCCGGAGTTATGCGCTTTTATGCGCTTTTTCAGGTCATTTGTCCAACCGGTGTAAAGTGTGCCGTCAGCACACCTTACAATATATGTATAATTTTCATCCATATCTGCTCTGTCGACCACTCTGCGCCTTCTCCAGATGCTCTATCGCCCTGACCACGATATCAAAAATGTTATCGTAGTCATTCAGGCAATAAAGTGTCATGGCAAGATGATAGTATCCGAAGCCCAGGAGCTTTGAATCTGCTGTCTTTTCTCCGTAATCTATCAACTCATGGCAATATCTGATTGTGAGCTCGGCGTCCTTTCTGTAATTGTCAAGAATGCCATTTGTCCAGTTTTTCACACTCTCATTGTATTCGTTAAACTCCACTTTTCACCTCTATATATCTCCGAAATAGTCCATAGGATTGACCGGTTTTCCATCCTGTTCCATAGCAAAATACACATTGGTTCCCTCAACAGTATAGTATCTGGTCACCTTTCCAACTGTTCCAAGTGTTTCTCCTGCCTCAAGCACATCGCCCTCACTGCAGGTTAGATTTGCAAGCTGTCCGTAAGTAGCCGTATAGCCGTCTCCTAAATCCTGCACTACTGTGCAGCCTGTCTCTGCGCTGTCATATATGTCTATAATCCTGCCCTCGGTAACTGAGCATACCGCATCTCCTTCGTTTGCACGTATTACCATGCCACGATTATACTGATACTGGTCGAGTGTCGGGAAATAAACCGTCTTGTCCATGGAAAACGGCAAAAGCACATCTCCCTTTACAGGCCAGTTTGTCACATTTTCTGGGACAAAATGCAGTTGTTTTTCCGTGGGCTGCTGATTTTCCTGCTGCCTTGCAGCTGATTCTTCCTGTCCCATTTTTGTCTCTGAGTCTACTTTTTCTGTAGTTTTCTGTGGTGTCTTTTTCTCTGTAGGCTCAACTATAGACGAAGTCTGTGAAATTTCTGTTGGTATCTCGTCTTTCCCGGGTTTCTGTGTTGAATATACCGCTGCAAATCCTATGGCTCCGGCCACGAGACATGCCGCTGCTGCAATTTGTTGTTTTTTCATAGGACATTACCTCCATCATCTGAATTGTTCTGATGATAGTATGTCCTGTCTGCATGGATTTATTCATGCTTTTTCTATTTTGCGGCACCAATTATATTTGATAATTGCGCAAATTGTGCAAGGCTTAGAGCCTCACCACGCACATTTACAGGAACTCCGAGAGCCTCTATACTCTGCTGTATCTGCTCCTTGGTCAGTCCCATACCACCGAAATTGTTGAGCCCGTTGGCAAGAGTTTTCCTGCGCTGGTTGAAAGATGCCCTGATGATTTTGAACATCAGCTTTTCATCATCTACGTCAACCACCGGCTTTTCGTATCGCTTGAGCGATATAACAGAGCTTCCTACCTTTGGCTGTGGCATGAAACAGCTTGGCGGCACATTTACCACTATCTCAGGGTGCGAATAATACTGCACCGCAAGTGACAGAGCTCCGTAATCCTTCTTGCCGGGAGCTGCCTGCATACGGTCTGCGACCTCCTTCTGCACCATAATTGTAATACTGTCTATCGGCACATGACTCTCGAACAGCCCCATAATAATAGGTGTCGTTATGTAATATGGCAGGTTTGCAACAACCTTTATCGGCTTACCATTATTATATTCTTCTGCCAGAGCATTTATGTCTACCTTTAATATATCATCATTTATGACCTTTACATTATCATATTCACTCAGAGTATCCTTAAGTATAGGTATCAGATTTGTATCTATCTCGACTGCTATTACCTGGCGCGCC
>OHFX01000289.1_pt1 | contig 26245 bp, 21 predicted proteins | sample 1567691 | NCBI WGS metagenome assembly OHFX01 (sample SAMEA3879552, study PRJEB24766) | human gut metagenome | biome: human-associated habitat; feature: feces | place: USA | collected 1985/1987 | reverse complement strand
TCCTGCAGACGGTCATACTGCAGGTATCTCTGGATAGTATATAATTCTGTCATACTATTTGAAACTGGAGTACCTGTTGCAAAAGTGATCCCCTTTCCACCTGTGATTTCATCCATATAACGGCATTTATTGTACATATCCATTGATTTTTGGGATTCACTTTGTGCAACCCCGGCAACATTTCTCATTTTTGTATACAAAAATAGGTTCTTGAAACCGTGCGATTCATCTACAAACAGCCTGTCTACACCTAATTCTTCAAAAGTAACAACATCATCTTTTTTCTTTTCATTCAATTTCTCCAGCCTTACTTCTAAACTTTTCCGGCTTTTCACCATCTGTTTGATAGTATAGTTTTCTCCCTGCTCTTTTTTTGCCAGTGTGATAGCGATTTCAATCTCATCAATCTGGCTTTCTAAAACAGCACGCTGTCTTTCTGCAGAAAGAGGGATTTTTTCAAACTGAGAATGACCGATGATTACGGCGTCATAATCTCCCGTAGCAATTCGACCGCAGAACTTTTTGCGGTTCTTCGTCTCGAAATCTCGCTTTGTCGCCACAAGAATATTCGCTGCCGGATATAGCTGCAAGAATTCAGCCGCCCATTGTTCGGTTAAGTGGTTCGGGACTACGAACAGCGACTTATTGCAAAGTCCCAGTCGTTTGGACTCCATAGCGGCGGCTACCATTTCAAAGGTCTTACCCGCACCGACTGCGTGTGCCAACAGCGTATTGCCACCGTACAGAATGTGTGCAACCGCATTTTTCTGATGTTCACGGAGTTCGATTTCCGGGTTCATACCGTTGAAAACAATGTGGCTTCCGTCGTACTCACGGGGTCTTATGCTGTTGAACTTTTCGTTATACATCTTTGTGAGTTTTTCTCGGCGGGTAGGGTCAGCCCATATCCAGTCCTGAAAGCCCTGCTTTATGAGTTCCTGCTTTGCCTGTGCGATTGCCGTCTCTTTTTTATTGAGAACGGCTTTCTTTCTGCCTTCCTCATCTTCGATATAGTCAAAGATTCGGACATCTTTCAGGTTCAGTGTTTCCTCAATTATCTTATATGCGTTGATGCGGGAAGTACCGTATGTGCTGTACGCTTTTACATTGGAACGGTCGTAGCTCTTTCCCTCAATGTTCCATTCGCCGGTAAACTGAGAGTAGTGAACCTTGATATTCCATTGTGCATAGCGTGGGGTGTCGAGAAACTCAAACATAAACTGTTGGAATATTTCGGGCGGTATCCAAGTCGCACCGAGCCTTACGGAAATCTCGCTTGCCGTCAAATCCTTTGGCTGCACCTTTTCAAGTGCCTGCACATTTACGGTGTAATCTTCGGGATACAGTGCCGCAGACCTTTTGGCTGTCGCCAGCTTCTCACGAACATTGCCCGACAGATATTCGTCTGCCATCAGATACTTCGGCTCATAAGAATTACCGTACTCATAAAGAGGATTTAAAAAGATTACACCCTTTAGGTCAGCAAATAATTCCTCCTCGCTTTTGCCGGAAAGCTCCATCATATATTCCATATCAATGGCTGCTTTTTCACCCATAGAGACAGCGAGAGCTTCGTCTGCGGTATCAACCTCCGTTACCGGCTTGTGCGGTTTTATCGTCCTTTTGAAGAACATATCTGCCTTGCGTTCCAGTTCGCCATCTTCGTTGATAACCTCAAGAGCGGAGAGCAGAGCATAGGAGCTGTCGTCGGAAAAGGCAGAAGTATTGGCACGGCTGTTAATCAGTCCGTACTTCTTTGTAAAGCTGTCATACAGAGTGTTCAGCTTTTCCTGTGCCTGTTTGATTTCGCTGTCGGGGTAATCCTCGGTTTGCAGTTCAATCAGGTTGCGAACGCAATCTCTTATCCCAATCATACCCTTGATACGGTTCTCGGCGGTTGCCGATACCTCCACCGGGGACATACGGGAGTTCTCACGGAAATAGATTTTATCGTCCAAAATTGTGTAAGAGAAGTTCCTTACCGTAGGGTCTGCCGGGATAGAATTATCTTCTTCCTCCAGCTCGTCGGCAACCTCGTATTCGGAGATTTCTCCGTGAATGTTTGAGACTGCTTCGTTCAAAAGCTCCGAAAGGTCGGCATTTTCAAACGGTTCACAGGTTGCTTCCGGTCCGAAACGACCGCTTACCATTTTCATTTCGCCGAGTATCATTTCCGGGTGCTGAACAAAATATGAGTTCATCCTTATACCGTTTTCGTCGGTGTCAAGATGAACCCAGTCAGGCTCAATATCTATTAGCCTGTCTCGCTTTTGCAAGAACAGAATATCGGATACAACCTCTGTTCCGGCATTGCCTTTGAAGGTGTCGTTCGGAAGTCTGATTGCTCCAAGAAGCTCCGCCCTCTGTGCGATATATTTACGCACATTGGAGTTTTCCTTATCCATAGTTCCTTTGCTTGTCACAAGAGCCATCACACCGCCGGGGCGTAACTTATCAAGCGATTTTGCAAAGAAATAATCGTGGATTAAGAAATTGTACTTGTCGTATCGTTTATCGGAGACTTTGAAATCTCCGAAAGGCACATTGCCGATAACGCCGTCAAAGAAGCTGTCGGGGACATTTACTTCCTCAAAGCCCTGTGCCGCAATAGAAGATTTCTGATAAAGCTGCTGAGCGATACCGGCTGAAACGGTATCAAGCTCCACGCCGTAAACCTTTGCGTTTTCCATTGACTTAGGCAGCATACCGATGAAGTTACCGATACCGCAAGACGGCTCAAGCAGGTTGCCCTCCTGAAATCCCATCTGTTCCAACACCTTGTAAATGGCAGTAGATACTTCGGGCGGAGTATAAAAGGCAGTCAGGGTGCTTTCTCTTGCCGACGCATATTCCTCCGGTGTCAGGGTATTTTTCAGCATTGCATACTCTGTATGCCAAGCTCCCGCTCGTTCATCAAATGCTTCGGGAATACCGCCCCAACCGACATATCTCGACAAGATTTTCTGCTCGTCAGGTGTGGCAAAGCGGTTTTCGTTTTGACAATCCTTCAAGACCTTAATCGCTGCATAGTTTCTGTGAAAACGCTCTTTTTTATTGACTTCTTCAACCTGATTATTGGCAAGGTCAAAGTTGTGTCGCTCCGACATCGGAATATCCGGGTGGAGGTCAAAGCTCTTTACCTTTGACTTTTTCTTTTGCTCCCAAGCGGGAACTATCGGTTCAGGCTCTTTCTCTCGGTTGTCCTTAACTTCAACGCCGTTGTGTTCGGATAAAGCCTTAAAGTCATCAAGCAAGTCAGGTCTGATACCAAGCACAGAGCCGTCATCTTCAAATACAAAGGCTTCATCAACAAGAAAATGATAAAACTCTGCACCGTGCCATTCGTTATCGCTGTCCCTTGCAACAAGACCGTTTTCATCATAACTGAGTTCAATGTCGTCAATCTTTAATCTGCCAATCACGGAATAAAGAATTTCTGTTTCTCGGTCATAAACCGGTACTTCAGAAGCACCAGCCACAAGGCTCTGCATTGTCGCTTTGGTACAGTCTGTGAAATCAGGCTGTTGTGAAAACTGACTTTCTGCATCCACAAACCATTCCGTACCTACATCGGCAAGCTCCTGATTTGCAATACTGCCAAGGTAGTCAAAGAAATCCTCAGCCGAGTCATATTCCCGTGCAGCTAGCTGTATCTCGTCAAAAGAAAGCGTATTTGTAACATACTGACCTCCGGCATTGCTGTCGGGGTTATAGTACATCCAAATTACACTTTCATTGTCCCGGTCGATATAGAAGGCGTCGTCATAACCGGTTTTCGGGCTGAAATCCTGTGCGGTTTCGGTATCGTTTTGAGCTTCGTTTTCGCCTGTAACGGCTTTTTCTTCTGCCGGTAATACACTGACCTTCAAGTGGTCGTTCATTGGATTTTCACGCACTTTTCGGTCAAATTCTTCCCTTGAAAGCTCCTTGTTGAATAGGGGCATATCTAAGTCATAGAGCATTACACGGTTTTCATCAAAGGACAAAATCTCATACTGCGAAGCTCCGATATACACGCTGTCGCCGAGATGATATTCATACTGTGCTTCCGTTTCGTCCACTTTGTTTTCAGGCTCAGGCGGTGCGGTAGAGAGTATCTCACGGTTTTTTCTCTGCTCTGCAAGCTCGGCTCGCCTTTCTTCCTGCTTTTCAAGCCATTCCGGGTACTTTTCTTTTTCCTTTTGATTTAAGTATCTGTCCATACGGATAAGGTCTCCGATACGCTTTTCAACCTGAGACCAAGAAAGCGTAATGTGCGGCTTGTCGCTTCCGATACCTTTTGAAATTGTGATACCTTTTCCGTCGTGCTGTTCGTCAATGCCTGCACCGATGATGACCGGATAAGAGCCGCCCCAACCGTATTCGTTTTTCAAGAAGTCGGCGTTCTCTTTTGCGGAAAGGCTTTTTTCAAACTGCTCATAGATACGCATTTTACCCTCGGAAACTCCGCTTCCACGGGTCAATACAGCGTCTATGATTTCCTGAGAAAAAGTAAAGGCAGAGGTTTTTTGTTCCTCTGCCTGATTGCCCATTATGAGAGTCAACTGACCGTCCATAGACGGAAGCGGCTTCATTGTATCGGTCAGTTCTCCCAAAAGTCTCATTGCTTCAAAATGCTGTGCGATAACGCCCCAGTCGTAGAAGCTCTGAGCGGTTCTGTTTTCGTATTCGCCCTCCCACAAGTGGAGGACATTCTGAAATGTTTTGTAGCCGACAAGCCTGCCGTTGCTTAAAGGTAGCTGTGTGTAATCGTTGTTGAAAATACCCTTGATATATTCGGTACGGGTCGCATTATCCGTATTTCTCTCATAGAAGTCTTTGATTTCTTCCTTTGAAGCGGACAAATGCGGGGTAGTGCCGAGTATTTCTCGGATAGTATCATCGCCACCGAAAAACGGCAGGCTCTTGTCCTCGTGGTTTCTGTCGTAATACTCTAAGCGAATATTACCTGATTCTTCACGATTTCCTGTGCCGAGTTCCTGATGTTGTTCATCAGGCGAACCCATTTCATCATATCTTCCGCTTTCATCTGCTCCGTCAGTCCCGCTTTCTCTGCCATCTGCTTTACGAGAGTTTTCTCCAGTTCGCTGGCTCTCTGCTGAACCTCCGCCAAGTGACTGTTCAGAATCCCTTTCGTCAGAAGATTGTAGTACAGAATTTTGTGATGTTCCTTCAGATAAGTTCTCCTCATCTGCGACCATCTGCCGAGAGTCACTTCCTTCTGCTCCGGCAGCTTCAGGTTCGGAAGATTGTAATCTCCCACCATCGTGTATGTGATTTCGCTCATCGCTTTGACTCCTTTCGTCTTTGATGTCTTTATTGTATTCGGATTGTCCCTGTTCATCAATTATGCGATTTTCCTTGCTGAGCGTGCTGATTGTTCTGCTGACAGGGAGCAATGCCATTTCAGCAATGTCGCTTGTAGCAATGCCCACCGCATTGAGAACTTCCTGTGAATTGAAGCTTGAAATCCCGGCAAAGTCATCGGGAGAATAGACCTTGTCTGCGTTCAGTCCCAATCGAGCCATAACCATATATGATACGCTGTTTCTGACAAGCTCCAAATACAAGGCATTTGCTTCGTCGGCAGACAAATACTCAATATCGCTTCCTGCACCCAAACTCATAAAGTCGGAGATATAGTCTGCGATGTTGTCCTCGACGGCATTGGCAATGCTCTCTTTGACGACATTTTCAATACTCGTTGTATCGTTTACCGCCCCGAAAGTGTTTTCAAGCGTTTCGATAACCTCTGCTTCATAATCGGGTCTCATCTCCCAAATAGGAACAGGGCGGGAATGTCGGCTTTCGTGGGTGTCCGATATATCAAAGTAATGAATCAGCCTTTGACGGCTTCTGTCTGCGTCCTCAAATACGGCAATACCCTTTGCTCCCCGGTTTACCCAGCGACCGAAAGTACCGTTCCATCGTTCGATTTCAAGCACGGCTGTTGCGTCGGGTCTTTGGGCATAAATGAGAAGCTGTTCATCAAATCGGAGCCTGAAATTTCTGCCTGCTGTTTTCAGAAACGATTGCCAGTTTACCGGATTGTCTGTAACCGCAAAACAGGTTCTTTCATACAGCTCTGAAATCAGGTCAAATTTCCTTGCCACCTCGTCTGCACCTCCTTATCGTGATTTTTCTTTGTCCTTTGCAGGTTTTTTGTTTTCTTTTGCGGCTGGTTCTACGGTATGACCGTTTCTCTCGCAAAGCTCGGCAAATTCGCAGATATGGTAGAGATTTGTTCCGACCTCCAAATGGTAGTCGTCAATATATCTGCAAGTCCTCTCCATTGTTTTGCCGTCGCCGAGCTTAATTGAGATTTTCTCTCCGTCCGCAATGCGAAACTGCTCCTGATAGTGCGGGTCAATAAATCGGATACCACGCTCGGCATTTTTTAAGTGGCTGTTCAGCCATTCTTTCTGATAGCAATAGCAGTAAAGATTGTACTCGCCCCTGTTGGGGTTAAACCTCATAAGATAGCTGTACTTTTCCGTATCAAGACGAATGCCGTAGTGGTTGCGGTCATCATTAAAGGAGCTGTCGGGAGTGGAATAACAGTAAGAGGACATAGACTTTCTGCCGGACAAAACATCGCCTTCACGCAATCCGTTTATCACATCATCAAATTCAGCCTTAAACTCATCGGTTTTCAAGTCTTTTCTGAAATCGTTCCAAGTCGTCCAAAACTCGTTCCCGTTAGAACCAAAGTCGGCTCTCAAATATCCGATAAGACCGGTCTGCATAGAGAGCTGCTGGCTTTGACTGAAGGTGTATTTGCGCTCTGTTTCGGTCAATACTCTGTAATCCATTTTCATCACCTCGCTTGTTCGTTTGTTTGTCTTTGATTTGGAATAGGAAAGCCATAAACTCCGGCAATGTCATCGCCGAGCCTTTTGGTAACTCGTGTGATGTCGGCTCTTGTGGCTTTTCCGTTGTAGATTTTATCTTGCAGATTTTCAATCTGCGTATCGGTAACACCGTCTTTGAATACACGGTATAGATAATGGTTTGTTCCGTCGTGATGAACGGCGTCGGCTCGAAGATCGCCGTACTTATCCACATACCATTCGGTGTAATCGGTATCGGAATAAAGGCAATCCTTGATGTTGCCGGAATCAATCATCTTGTAGCCCGACACTCTGCCGTTCCATCTGCCGAGGTCGCCGATTACGATAATCGGCTGTGAAAGCTGAATGTTGAGATTTACTCGTTCATCATAAAGATTTTCGGCATTAGATTTTACCATAATGTCGTAAAGCTCATCATCGGAATATCCGGGATACAATTCCTCCAAAGACTCTCGCCAATCATCAAGGTCAAGGCTAATGTCGCTCCAAATGATATGGCGGTCATTCTGTTCCTGACTGCTCATCAGTGCCACCTCCCAAATAAGAGAACAGCTTATTGGCTTTGGTCTGCTTCTGAAGCTCGATAATCAGGCTCATATCCGGAATAGTGATACCAGGAATTTTCAAAATGCTCTCCATATCAAGCTGCTGCAATTTCTTTTCGGTATTGCAGCCTGCGTCAAACAGTTTCGTCAGAAGCTTTGTTTTCTGTTGAAAAGTGAATTTTTCCTTCATTGCTTTGTCCTCCTTATCGTTCTTTGTCTTTGTTTCGCTTCTTGTGTAAAAGCTCTTGTGCCTTTTCCTTTGCCCATTCAGGCAGACACTCAGGCTTTACCTCGCCCATAACGTCCATTCTTTCATATCGGGTGGATTTGCCGGTGTGAAGATTTGTGCAGAACACAGCACTTCCACGGCTGTTTGCCGACGCACCGAAACCTCCCGTAACATAGTAGAGCTGTCTGTCGGCTCTCTGAAATTCAGGCTTTAATACCTTGGGGTCAATGGCTATGATTTTGCCGTTGATGTCTTTGGAATAGTGGTCGGGGATACAATCGGCTTCTGTTATGAGTGTGATTGGAATATCCAGCTTTTCGACCTGTTCCTTGAAAAGCTCCGCTTCATTTGCCACACGGCTTCCGAAAAGGTGTACGATTTCGATATAGTCATCGCTTACCATACATTCCGAACACAGTTCAAACAGGTCGTTTCGCTCTGCAAAGCCGCACATATATTTATCGCCGTTTGTGCTTTGCTCATTGGAAGCCAAGATAACTTCCTTTTCGCCCACATTGACCGAGCAAAGAACAGTGTATTCACCGATTTTTCTTTTTTCCTCGTTCATATCCACACCTCAGCTTACTTCAATCACAATTCTGATGTTTCCGCAGTCGCAGCCACTGCACTGCCTTGACAGTTCGGGAAATAGGGATTGCACTCTCTGTCTTGCTCTGCGGATAGTCTCAAAGCACGGCAAGCCGTAGCCTTTATAGTTGTTGACTATATCCTCAAGCGGTAAATCTCCGACTCTCATATAGCTGTATCGGTTGTAATAGCAAAGGATAAGCTGCATATCGTCATACCTCGTTTCGGGGCATTCTCTGAGTATTGCAAGCACCTTGCTGTCAACCGTCTTTTGCTTATTCATAATGCACCTCCGTAAAAGAACGGTGGGCGAAGTTTTCACTCCGCCCACACAAGCGTTCCTTATTTCTTTCTGTTCTTAATCTGCAAGAAGATAAAGCCGCCGATAATAAAGGCGACCAATACAACTGCTACGATTGTTTTAGCGTCCATTACTCATTGTCCTCCTTCTTCTTTTTTCTGTACGCAACAACGGCTGTGCCGACAATACCGAGGGCAGAAAGTCCCGCAAGTGCCGTCCACAATCCCACATTGCTGTTATCTCCGGTCTTTGGTGTGTCTCTCAGTTCATTGTGCATTTCCACAACGGTAGTAGAGCCGACCTTTACGGTTGCAATCTTATCCGCAGGAAGCACATAGGAAGCAGAAACACTATCCTGAACCTCGGAAACGGTGTAATCGCCGATACGAAGTCCCTCAATAACGATTTCGCCGTTCTTATCGGTCGTGAAGCTTCGGTCGTATCCGTTTACTCCCGTAACTCTGAAAGTGAAGCCTTCAACCTTACCGTCTGAGGAAGTCTTAACGATTTTCAGGTTTCCTTTCATTGCCGTGTTAATAAAACCGACGCCGGCTTTGTTTTCTACCTCGTAGGTGGTTTCATCTTTTTCAATGAAAACAGAGTACACACCCTTATCAAGTTCAAAGCCTTCCGGTGCTTTGGTTTCTCTTACAAGGTATTTTCCGTAAAGAAGCTCCTTCATCTCGTAAATACCCGTAGAAGTTTCGTTGAGTGTACCGATAAGCTCGTCGCCGTCGTCCAGTTTGCCATCGCCGTTTACATCTTTGTAAACCTCAAAGGTCGCTCCTGTCAGCTTGTTGTCCGGGTAATCTTCATCGACCTTAGTCAACTTGATATTGCCGTGAACATACTCATTGACGATTTCGACCTCAATGACCTGAGCGACCTCGGAGATTTTAACTTCATAAGAAGTTTCATCAAGCACGAAGCCCTCCGGCTGCTCGATTTCTCTTACAAGCCAGTTGCCATACGGTACTTTCTCAAAAGAAAAGCTACCGTCTTTTTGGGAGGTAGCAGTCATCAAAGCATTTTCTTTTGTAAATTCGGTTTCATCAGCCTTAAACAGACCGATTACAGCACCTCCCAGTGCTTCGCCGTTTTCGGTAATCTTCTTACCGGAAACAGAACCGTAAATGAGCTTGTTTTCAATCGGCTTGCCCTCATTGACTGCAATCTCAACTGTTTCGGTATCCTGTCCCGCATAGCTGAAAGTAAACGGATACTTGCTGTCGGAAAGGATATAATGCTCGTCGGTTGCAAGCTCCTTTAAATAGTAGCTTCCGAAAGGAAGGTCGGTTTTGATAACAGCCTTACCGTTTTCGGAAAGTGAGATAATCTCAATCAGACCGTCTGCCGGGATAGAAGTACCGCTTGTTGAAACAAGTTCCTCAGCAGCGAAAAGTCCGAAGCTGATGTTCTTCACTTCGTCGCCGTTGCCGATATTGAAGATGTCGTTCTTCTCGATAGCTTTTTCAAGACTTACCGTAACCTTTTGTCTCTCGTTTACGAAGCTGGTTGCGGTTTCAGTTACGGCAACTTCCTGACCTGCGTAGGTAAGCTCAACCTCGTGTGCTTCCTTGTTGATAACCATACCTTCCGGTGCGGTAATTTCAACTACCGTATATCTGCCGAGGTAAAGCTCCTTACTCTTGGCAAGTCCGTTTTCATCTGTGGTAACAGTATCTACGACCTCGCCCTTTGCATAACGGAGTGTTCCGTCAGGAGTGATAATATCTTCTGCTGCGGTAATCTCATAAACCGCACCTGCAAGACCTTTCACTTCATAGACAGGCTGATAAATCACATCGGCATTTTCCTCTCCGGAGATATTTACCCCTGAGAATACCTCGCCGGTCTTTTCAATGCTGACAGTACCTTTCTGTGCCATATTAGGCTTATCGACCTTAATCACGGTAATACCACCCTCATCGGAAGAATGTTCCTCTGCCACATCAAAGTACACCGGTGTGCTGTCAAGCACATATCCGTAAGGAGCCTGAACCTCAACAAGAGAATATCCCTTGCCGTATTCCAGTTTCTCCGGTGTAACAAGCTGTCCGTTTGCATCGGTGTAGAAAGTATCTATCGTTGTCGGAGTAGGATAAGTGAAGGTCATTGTTACCTGATTGCCGTCCGGGTCAAAGATTTTGAACCCAGCACCGGCATAAGCAATGTTTTTACCGCTTTCTGCGTCCACCTTGACAACCTTGATATAGCTTTCAAAGTTTGCGTTGTTGATAAGATAGCGGTAGGTCTGACCGCTTTGAGCAATGAACACATCAAAGTCTTTCATCAGCTCACGACCTTCCCAGCCTGCGGTCTGATGAACGGTATATACGCCGTAAGGCATATCCTTTGTCTGACCAAAACCGTTTTCATCACAAACAATCACATCTCTTTCATCTTCCTCTGCTGAATCAAAGCTGCCGGAAGATTTCAGATAGATTTCAAAGGTTGCTCCGTTTTCCGGTGTTTCAATCTTTGTTTCGCCGTCATCGGTGTGCTTGATAATGGCGATATTGCCTTTCATAACCTGTTCGGTTACATCATTTGCGGTCTGATTGTGTTCCACCGTATAAAGCTGCGGTTCAGCACCGACCTTATGGATTGTACCGTCGAGCAGATAACCCTCGGACGGCGTGATTTCACGGATTGTCCAGTCATTATCACAGACATATTCCTTTGTGGTAAACTGCCCGTTCTTATCCGTCACATACTTATCCACAAGGGTTTCGCCTTTATAAATGCCGTAAACTGCTCCGGCAAGGGTAGCGTCGCCCTGCGGTGTGCCTTCCTCTCGGTCGCTCTTTGTTACGGTTACGCTGAACTTTTTGAGAATGTTCGTGAAGTTTCTTGTGGTTACTTCTTTCCAGTTAATCGGTGCGGTTTGATTTGCAGGCACAACATAACGGATAGCGGTATCCACTTCCTCAATGGTGTATGGGGTAGTGCCGCTGATAAGCACATCATCGAAAGAAGCAACACCGTTCTTATCTGTTACGGCATACTCATCTACGGCAATACCCGAAAGAGATGTGCTGTAAAGGTGGAAGGTAACGCCCTCAACCAAGTTATCCTCGGAAGATTTGATGACCTGAAGATTTCCCCTCTTGAGAACATTATTGAAATTGACCTTTGCCACCTGACCGGCAACAACAGTAACTCTGTGAACCTCCTGCGGTACATATTTGTCGATAGACTGTTCTGTTACCGTGTAAACACCGGGCATAAGGTTATCCAGTTGGAATTTACCGCCGTTTGCGGTTGTTACAGTCTGATTGACACCGTTACCGCTGATGGTAAACTGAATACCGTCAACCTTTCCGTCCTCACTTGTCTTTACAATCTGACAAGAGCCGTAGCTGACCTTCATTTTGACAAAGCCGCTGACAGGGTCGCTGACCTCCTGAGCATAAGTAACCACGTCCTGAATACCGTTGCCGTTCTGATGGATACCGTCAGTCCATACAACTACACCTCTGCGGACACCGTTCTTTTTTGCGGCTGTGATAGTAAATTCCTTGCTCGGAGCTTTTTCCATTGAAACAGTCAATTTGTTTCCGCTGACAGAGAACGAAACGCCGTCAATATTTGCCGAGAAATTGTAATTGCCAAGCACACCGTTTGTATCGGTGAGAGTTGCAACATACTTGCTTCCGTTCCATTCAAGCTCGTTTACCTTGGCAGAACCGCTTGACCTTGTGCAGAAGCTCGGTACTTTGGTGTGATTCTGAACACTTGTTACCATAATGTTGTAGTACGACAGGATTTTACTGCGGAGTGGGTGTGCAGAGCTTACACATTCAAGCACGGCATTGCACCCTCCGGTAGAAACGTGATTGAAGCCTGCGTCTCTTTCGCCGACAATCGTTTCCCAAATCAAAATCTGTGTGGCATAAGCGTGTGCGATACAGTTGGCGTCGCTTTCATTCTGCGACTTCCAGCTTGTCGAAATTCCTCCACGGTAGCCGTACTGCAAGATACGACCGATAAGCAAGCGAATATCATCGCCGGAAATCGTACCGTTCGGACTGATGTTGTTGAAGAAGTTCTCGTCCTTTTCGGTGAGAGTATCTCCAGTCCGCTGACCTGTACCCGGCTCGATACAGTAGGCGATATTGCCCGAATACGAACCCATTGCACGAAGTCCCGTATATTTCGTGGACAAGCCTTTCCAACCGTTCATATAGTTGAGATTGCCGTGTCCCCATTCGCCGTTGTTATTGGTATCTCCGCTTCGGGGATAATCGACGAGGTACACATCGGCTTTTTCGCCTACGGCTGCAAAGGCTGTCGTTGCCCCAATGCCCATAAAAGCAGTAAGGCTCATAACCGCCGCCAACATAAGCGAAACGGCTTTCTTGAATTTTGTTTTAACCATTGCGTTTTCCTCCTTGAAATGCAAAAACGCACCGATTTTACTCAGTGCGTCCGCTTAAAATTTATTTTGTTTTAGCAGTAGCCGATATAGATGTTGTACTCCGTATCGGATAGCTTTTCTGCCCATATCCACACAGCGGTAAAACCCTCGCTGTTCTTGTATCGGTTCAGTCTGCTTTCAATATCAGACTTGATACCGCTTCGGTTAGGATTTGCGGATATGGGGTTGTCCCAACATTCTGTCGCCGTGCTGTCAAGAGAAAGCCCTATGCTTACCGCATACTCTTTTGCGTAACTAACATAAGAGCTGACATCGAATGTCTGCTTGGGCGGCTCTGTCGGTTTCGGTTCTGCCGGCTTTTCAGTCGGCTTTTCAACCGGATTTGGTTCAGCAGTTGTCTGTTCTTTCGGCTGTTCCGTTTGTTTTTCGGGTTCAGCCTGCGTGGTTGTCTGCTTTGGTGGCTCTGCCTTTGTCTTTTCGGTTACAGGAGTTTCAGCCGTTTTATCTTCCGCCGGTTTTGTCTGAACAGTCGCAACCGTCTGCCTTTCAGCGGTTGATTGGCTTTCTTCTGCCGTAATCGGTGTTTCTTCCTGAACTGTCGTGCTTTCCGGTTCTTCTGCCGTTTCTTCCTGAGAATCTGTTTCGGTATTACCAGCCGGAAAAGAAGTCTCTGTTTTCGTAATCTCCTGTGCAGCTTCTTTGACTGTGTTACCGTTACAACCTACGAGGAAAATCATCAGGCAGGCAAGAACACAAGGTATCAGCCTGTTTTTCATATCCATCGCTCCTTTCTGCCTTAATCGTAATCAAAACCGGTCAAAACATCAAAGGTGCGATTGGCTGAACTTTTTATCGTAGCAGACATTTTGCTTTTGCTCCAAATGTGCGAACCCTTTAATAGACAGCTATATGTTATTGAGATAGATATACTCAAGGGAGATAGAGTATATTTTTCAGCAGGTTAATAGCTGGTATATATGGGGGTTAGAGTGTGAGAAAGGGGGAAGGCTATCGGCTGTCACGGTCGGCTCTGCTTCGCAGAAACTTGTTGTAATGCTCCAATGCCTTGCACACAAAATCCTCCGTTTGGCTTATGGGAATGTTCTTCGGGATAAGCTGTCGAACCCTGTCGCCCCTCAAAACAATTTTCTCCCTTTGGTTTGGTTTTTCCTCCGACATAATCGCTTGGATTGCTTCGGTTGTGAGCTTGCCCTCCTCAAAGAACTTTCGCATACGGATTGTTTGGTCGTGGGACGGGGTTGCATCGTTCAGGTCGATTTCATCAACCACATCACGCTGACTGTCCTCATCGAGAAAGGACAATTCAACCGCCGGTCGCATTTTAATTCGCCCCTCGTCAACATATTCCAAAAGTTCGGGAACAAGGTTTGTAAGGCGAATATATCGCTGAATTTGCGTATTACTGTCTTGACCTTCTGCCGCTAACAGTTCTCTTGATTTGCCCACCAAAGAATCGTGTCCCACTGGGACACCATTTTCTTTACTCGGTCTGCCTGCTTGCCTTTTCATTGCTTCCAAACGCATTTTGTAGGCATAGGCTTTTTCCGAGGGAAGTATCTGCGACCTTTGGTAGTTGCTCTCAACCATTAGAATCGTGGCTTCGTCTCGGTTAAGGTTAACGACCTCACAACGGAGGGTATCAAACCCGGCAAGCTCACAAGCTCGCTTTCGTCTGTGTCCTGAAATGAGTTCGTATCTGCCATCTTCTTTCTGCCTTACCGTTGCCGGAGTAATAACCCCTCGTTCCTTGATACTCTCAATGAGCTGTGCCATATCCTCGTCATCACGCACCTTAAAAGGGTGGTCGGGGAAATCGTCAATCTCAGTCAAGGGAATATCTCGGATTTTTGAAAGTTTTTCTTCATCTCTCTGTTCCTGCGTCGAGAATAAGTCATCGAGCTTCGTGAGAGTGAAGTCGCTCTTTCTTCCTGCCATCGGCTAACACCTCCTTTGTAAATTCGGTGTACGCTTTTGACACCGTACTGTTGGGTTCGTAGGCAAAAATGCTCTTGCCTTTGGAAGAAGTCTCTGCGGCTTTTACGGCAATCGGGATATATGTTCGATACATCTTGATTTGATTACCGAAGTTCTCTCTCAGAGCTTCTACCGTGCTTTTGGCGAGGTTGGTACGGCTATCCACCAAAGTGAGAAGCATACCGTCAATCTTCAAGTTCGGATTGATACGCTTCTTAACTCTTGAAATGGTTTGAACAAGCTGCGTCATTCCTTTTGCCGGTAAATACTGAGCCTGAACAGGAATAATAACGCTGTCTGCCGCAGATAAAGCGTTGATTGTTACCATTCCGAGGGAAGGCATACAATCTATAAGGATATAGTCGTATTTGTCCTTCACTTCGCTGAGATAGTTTCTCAATGCTGTCTCTCTGCTCATTGCATTGACAAGGTTAAACTCCATTGCAGAAAGCTCAAGGTTTGCCGGGACAAGGTCAACACCTTCGTCGTGGTGCAGAATACCGACCGTAGGGTCATTCATCGTTTCGTTTATGACATCTGTGAGTTTCGTTGCAAGCGTGATACCCAAGTTGTCTGTATCCTGCCAGCCGAGACAGGTGGTTAAGTCGCCCTGTGGGTCTGCGTCTATGAGCAACACTTTCTTTCCCTGCATTGCAAGACCGACGCCGAGGTTTACCGTAGTGGTCGTCTTTCCAACTCCGCCTTTTTGATTGCATATAGCAATCGTTTTGCAGTTCGACACTTTGTGCGTCCTCCTTTCGTAAAATTCATAGCCATCGCAGTATGGCTATGTACTTGACCGGCTCATTTCCTAACCGGTCGGGCAATATTTGTTCTCAACACCCCTTGCCGAGCAAAAGCTCACGGGAAGTCACTAAGGAACAGACTGCTAATCTGTATCATAGGAATTTCACCTCTGCCGGGTTCTCCGCCAGCTCCGTAGAGAAGTATCATTATCCTCCTGACTGTCATCGCCATAACAGGGGCAACCTATTACTTATACCGGGAGTTCTCGCTGTTCTGCAATGCAGAAGTCTCGGCGTACCCGATAAGGTGGCTAAAATCATCAGAATTAAAGTCTTAGTGAATGATTTATTCAGTTGTCAAAATACAAGTGAATGGGCTGACCTTTTCGTGGTTCGGAATTAACCCCTTCACTCATTTGGACAAAGGGGGTCAAAATGCACACCCAAAATCAGAGGTTTTCATAAAATTTCTTGAAATTTTTTCTTGCGGCAGCAATCGACTTATCTACAACGCTGTAATATACTCCTTCTTCCTTTGCAATTTTTCTTGAACTCATACCTAACAAAATCGCTTTTATCAGTCGTTCTCTCTGAACAGGTTTCAGCATTTCCAAGACCTTTCTGACTTTTGCAATTTCTAACTGGCGAAGCTGTTCCTTTTCTTCCTCAATCCGTTCTTCTTCCGCTTGCTCAAACGGGTCAACAAACGGAGTAATCAGTTCCCGGTGGAATTGTTCAGAGATGTCATCTTCATACCCGTACACATCGATTGTTCTTTTTGCTCGCTTTTCGTACTTATCGTTGTTTCTGTATGACTCGTCAATCACTTCGCCCTGAGCCATAGAAAGCAGAATGAACGGAGTGTACCGACGGATAACATCAGGGTATTTAACCCACAATTCTTCTTCCGCCAGTTCTGTTACAATCGCCCATTTCTCCGAGCCGGTGTAACCGTGATATTCATACCGAAGATTGATGAGCTTGCAGTCGTTCGAAAATAATAATTCCTGTTGTTCTAATGTAAGTTTTGTCATTGTCGTAATCTCCTTAAATTTGAATTTTTGAATTTGGTTGAAATCAAAAATTCGGAGATTACGGATACTTGGCGATATATGCCAGCCACTTATATGTCACGGTCTTGCTCCTTTCGGGAGCTACAAAAAAAGCCGGACACCAAGAACATTAGGATATTTCTATCCCTTAATTCTCAGCGTCCGGCAATTTGATGACTCAGGAGCTTTCGCTCAAGGACTCGTGGCTCGGTACATCTGCCCGATATTTAATTGTTCGCTCTGTTATTACTTCTTGTTAATCTGTACTTGACCGTTCCCTTGCGGAGGGACAGGTCAACCTCTACTACTCTGTGGCAGTTCGGACATTTCAGTTCAATAACACCTGTTGTCATTGTTACCTTGTCAAAAATACGCCAGCCACAGTTTTTGCACCTTACGATTATCTTTTGTTCCAACGATTTCATAGCTCGCTCACCTCCGGATAAACCGTAACCAAATCAAAAGGATTATCAAGATACTCCTTTTTCAGTAGTCCGAGCTGTTTCATTCGTATGGCAAGTGCTTTTTTGGAACACCCTAAAAAATCGGCAAGTGCGTCAAACCTTTTATATACGCCCGGAAAGTATATCTTGTTTAGACACTCAATCTTTTCTCCAAGACTGAACAGATACATTCCCTGCTTTATAAGGTTTTCGGGAAGAAGGATAGCTGCTCCAAGCGTATTTGCCTGCCATTCCTCCCAATCGGATATAGGCTTATTCCTCTCGGAATTTGCCTTGTAATAATGTACTCCGGCAGATTTCTGTGTCACGCCGTAATCATTCGGGAACAACATCTTGAATATCTGATGGCTGCCCTCGTGCATTAAGGTAAAGTTCTTTCTGCCTTTCAGCTTGCTGTCAAAGTTCAAGTCCTTTTCCACGAGAACGGTTTTTCCGTCCAAAAAGAAAAAGGCTTCGTTATCATCATCTTCAAATACCTGAACACCCATTTCCGTAAATGAGGTCATTCCGAGAATACTCCCGTCATAGGATAGGTGCTGGTATTCGACATTCAAGCCGAGAACCTTCTCCAAGAGAAGCTCCGGGTCAATTCTGTATATTTGTGTGTTGCGGACATCGGGAAGTGCCATATATGCCTGAACATATTTGTCGGCAATCGCTTCGATGTCAAATCTCGATAAATGTTTCAAGTTACAAAACCTCCTACCATTAGGATTTTGCTTCTACAAACCACTTTCCGTTTTCTTCGTCGAACAGAAATGTGGGCTTGCCGCAAATCTGTACCGTGTAGCGGATACCGGTTCCTCCGACTTTGGTGGAAGCCGCACGGCATTTCTGAATTACACGGTCTATCTCATATTTTTCATCATTCTCAAACTTGATGAAATTCGGACGAGCCGTTCCATCAGGTCTGTGTGTTACATTTACTTCAACATAAACTTTTCTTCTATCGGATTCCATTTTTATACCTCGTAATTTCTCAAAGTCAAAACCAATCTTCCCAAGTGCTTGTATCCGTCGATGTTCTTATCCGACACCCTGTACTTGGGTCGGTCATCTCCGGCAGTATTGATGTAACAGGAAAGCCTTCCTTTCTTAAAGCGTTTTTTTCGGTCAAAGAACAGGAACATTCCTTCATATATACCGTAGTCGGTAAAATGGTTTCCGCCGTCCGCACGGAAGATAACAATATCTTCGCTGCACCCCTGCAAAAAGCAGTCGGGTATCGTAACATAAGCCGTAACCTCTTTTTCGTCAATCACATTTAGCCCTCCTTAACCGACCATACCTGTCGGCATCGTGATTTCGGCTTTTTCCGGTGGTAGCCGCAGGTTCTGACAAAGAACCCCATTCCTTATGCTGTCCTTTCCGAAACGCCGTCTGATTTCTTCAACACACTTTTCCATTCTCTCCAATTTGTCCTGCTTGGCGGCGTCCATAAACATATCTATTTGACGGGGCGTGTCTTGTGGAACAAGATTTATGGCTTGTACCGTCACAGAACGGATAGGGTTGTTCCACCCATATCTCTTTTCAAACAACTGAAAAGCGGTCTTTGCAATAATCATCGGAGACTGTGTAGGAAGTGCAATCTTCGTCTGCCATTGCCTTGTATTGAGTGTGTTGTCTCTAATATGTATTGCGACACCTTCTGCACTTAGTCCGTGAACACGGAGCTTGTGTCCGATGTCTTGGGTCAATTCGAGAAACACGGGCCACACCTGCTCCGGTTTCTCTAAGTCTGCTACCGTTGTTATACCGTGTCCTACGCTTTTTATAGGAGAAGCGAAGTCTTTCTTGGCAACAAGGGAAAGGTCGTTACCGTTGGCATAGTTCCATAAAACTACTCCGTTCTTTCCTAATCTTCTGCGTAAGAACTCAGGGTCGGTATTCGCTAAATCCCCGATGGTACGAATACAATAGCTGTCAAGCACTCGCTGGGTTGCCCGTCCTACACCGAGCAGGTCAGCGGCAGGAAGTCCCCAAATCTTTTCTCTGAATGTGTCCTTTGGAATTACGGTTACTGCGTCCGGTTTCTTCATATCCGAGCCGAGCTTCGCAAATATCTTATTAAAGGAAACACCCACAGAAATCGTCAAGCCGAGTTCAAACTTCATCGTTTCACGAATTTCATTTGCCACCTTTTCCGGCGAACCGAAAAGGCTTTCTGTCCCGCTAATATCCAGCCAACACTCATCCATACCATACGGTTCAACTTGGTCGGTATATCGCTCATAAACGCTTCTCGCAAGCTTTGAGTATTTGATATACTCCTCATAATGGGGCGGTACTACAACCAAGTCCTTGCACTTCTGTTTAGCCTGCCATACTGCGTCCCCGGTTTTCACATCAAAAGCCTTTGCTTTGTAGTTCTTCGCAAGCACGATACCGTGTCGTTCCTCAACAGAGCCGCAGACAGCAATCGGATATTTCTTTAATGCGGGGTCGAGCATACATTCGACGCTGGCATAGAAGTTGTTCATATCACAATGAAGTATGCTTCGTAACATTTTTTGAACCCCCTTGACATTTTGGGTAGTTTGGTGTACACTATGTGTAGTTCAACTTCCCAATTCATATTATATACACTTAAACTGTACTTGTCAAGAGCAAATGGGTAGTTCAACTGTAAATATTCTTTTAAGGAGTGAAATCACAATGACATTCGGTGAAAAAGTCAAGGCTGAGAGAACAAAGCTTGGTATGAGTCAAGATGAGTTGGCAGCTAAAATCGGCGTAACCCGACGCATAATTGGTTCTTATGAAAATGATAAATCCCGTCCGAGAGGAATGGAAAGATATAAGAAGCTGGCAGAATCCTTAAATGTAAATGTGAATTATCTGCTGTCTGAGGACGACGCTTTCATCGCCGATGTAGAGGATAAATACGGACGCAGAGGGGCAAGACAGGCTCAGGAGTTGCTTGCAGAAGTTACCGGTCTGTTTGCCGGCGGCGAAATGGCTGACGAGGATATGCGTGAAATGGTTGACGCCATTCAGGAAGCATATCTCATAGCAAAGAAAAACAATAAAAAATACACCCCGAAGAAATACCGCAAAGACGAGTAATCCTCAAAGTGAACTAAGTCCAATATATGGGACACATAATAGTTTATAATTTATTATAGGGTTAATATCCGATATACTATAATATGGGAGGTGAGCCGGATTGGGGTATTACACTACGGCTGAGATTGTGAAAATCGTAAACAAGCTCATTGACCGCTGCGGTACTCGTGACCCGTACAAGGTCGCAAAAGAGCTTGGTATCAATATCATCTACCGGAATTTTGACAAGCAGCGTGGAGCATACAAGGTTATTCTGAAGAACCGCTTTGTTTTTCTTAAAAACGGTATGCACCCGGTCGTGGAGCAGATAGTGCTATGGCACGAAATCGGGCACGATGTTCTACACAGGCAAGAAGCGGTTGCTGTCGGCGGGTTCAAAGAGTTCAACATCTTTGATATGAGAGAGAACCGTATGGAGTATGAAGCAAATATCTTCGCTTCTCAGGCTTCGCTCCCGGACGACACCATTTTGGAATACATTGAAAACGGCTATGATATTCAGCAGATTGCACGGGCAATGTGTTCCGACATTAACCTGATTGCTCTGAAAGTGGATACGCTGATTGCACAGGGCTATCAACTTCGCAAACAAGAACACCGAAACGATTTTCTAAAATACAATCACAAAATGTAAGACCGTCAAGTCTCAAATGAGATCTGACGGTCTTGCTTTTTACATACACCCCCCAAATTATAAGTCTCATTCTTGGGAACAGCGTAAGGTTGGAGATTGCTTTACAGAACGAGTTGAAAGTATGCCGGATGGCGAATTGATTTCGGTTACTATCAATGATGGTATCAAGAAATTTTCTGAACTTGGTAGGCACGATAATTCAAATGATGATAAGTCAAAATACAAGAAAGTATGTGTTGGGGACATTGCTTACAACTCGATGAGAATGTGGCAAGGTGCAAGTGGTTATTCACCATACGAAGGCATTGTAAGCCCTGCATATACGGTACTTTCGCCAAATTCGGGTATCAATTCAAAGTGCTTAGCTTATCAATTTAAGTTGCCGGAAATTATACATACATTTCAAGTTAATTCACAAGGAATAACATCTGATAACTGGAATTTGAAATACCCTGCTTTGAGTCAGATAGAAATATTCGTTTCAAAAGACGAGCAAGAACAAGCCAAAATAGCAAAGTATTTTGAAAACCTTGACAACCTTATCACCCTTCATCAGCGTGAGTGTTTTTTTGTCAATTTAAGCTTGATAACGAACGCATTACCAAATCAACATCTTTATTCTCAAGTTCTTGAATAATGTGGAGATATGTTTTCTGCGTTGTTGTCATACTCGAATGTCCTAATCTCTGTGCCACGCTTGCTATTGATACTCCGGCAAACAAAAGAAGTGAAGCGTGAGTGTGTCTCAGCCCGTGAACGGAAATAACCGGTATTCCTGCATTCTTGCAATGTCTTGTCAGAATATCGTTGACCGTTGAATTATACACATTCCCCGATATGAAAATCGGTTCATCTTGAGGTAGCCCTTTGACCAATGTAGAAAACTGAATAATAAGCTGCCAATCAATTTGAATTTTTCGTACCGATGATTGATTCTTGGTAGGCAAAAAACCACCTTTGCCTTTATAATCCCAAGTCTTGTTGATGGAAAGGGATTGCCTTGAAAAATCAAAGTCCTGCGGCGTTATAGCCAGTGCTTCAGAAAAACGCATACCTGTTTTGGCAACAAGAAGAATGAACCAATCCCAATTTAACTCTTGTCCTAAATCCAAATCCGAAAGAAGCTTGTGCAGTTCAAACTGATTGAGATACTTAATCTTCTTGTATCTCGGCTTCTTACCTTTGATGATAGCTTTTCTTGTTGGGTCTCGCTCAATGAGACCTTCATCAACAGCGTCTAATATAGCCCCTTTGAGCTGATGGTGGAAATCCATTGTTGTTTGTCGCTCGTGTTCCTTCGCATAATCATTCAACAGTTTTTGATATGTAATGCGTGTCAATTCGCATACTTTCAAATCCGGAGCCAATCGCTTAATCCAAGACTGGGTAAGCAAATACTTGTCCATCGTGACCTTCCTTATCGCCCCTTCCTTGTACACAGTAATCCATTGTGCGTAATAATCGTAAAAAAAGTCTGTTTTATTTATGTTATTCAGCATGAAATCCTCCTGTAAAATAAGTTGGCTCACGCTGATGAAGGGTGATAAGGTTGTCGAGGTGCTTGAAAAATACTCCTATCATTTGCTGTTCTCGAATAGTAGATGGCAACATTAAGTCCATTGCAGCCATCTGTTTGCCGGAAACTTCGACGAATGTTGAACCAGCTCCAACCAACTCTCCGTATCGCTTTAATTCCTCTGTCCGAGAAAAAATGAAATAAGTGTCAAGCTCATTTTTATGAGGGACAATAGACTGAAAACCTTGATTAGTACAGCCTTTTCGTGCTAAAATAGCGGTTTTTCCTATTCCAGCACGAGAAGTAAATAATACAGTCCCGGGCGGTAGAAGCTTTGCAGAGCTATTATCATATCCTTGTTCAGTTATCTTTCTTTGACTTGTTTTAACATAGATTTGGTCTGCAATTTCAGCAGGAGCATACCAGTCTATATCGCCGTCCCAATACTCAGGATTTTGCGTGCTTGGCGTTCCTCCGCCGACTAAATCCGCTACATCACCCAACTTACGCTGTTCCCAAGAAACAGCAAAGGAGCCAAGGGAAAACCCCCTGACTCCTTCAAAGTTTTGCTCTTTATCCATTTTATTCCGGCATTTCAATTTCAAATCCACCGCCGAGAATGAACTCACGAAGCAAATTGTCAACTTTGACATTGACTTTGGGTGGTATAATCTTTGTTCCCTCTATCTTTTCAAAGTATTCTTTTGCTTTCGCCTTATTTACCGTTTTTTTCAAATCATCATAACGCCCGAACTCATTTATATTGGTTGAATTCAAACGCAAACTCATAATAGTACGTAGTTTTACTTCATCTACTCCCAAAGCAACGGCAACTCGGTGAATTTGGTCGTCTTTAGCTTTCGATAAATACTCTGTTATATAATCTCGAAGCGTTTTACCCTCGGTTATTGCAACATCTCCTCTTTGAATATCGTGGAGGAATATATTTGCATACTTTTGTTCTTCCTGAGAAAGTGTAGCGAAAGTCTTGTGAAGTTCTGTTTCAGCCTGCCCAACGGCTTCTGCGGAAGCTCCTTCAAGATTTAATAATTTCAGATATTTCTCAAAACGAGAGTTCATATAGTCGGCATCAATCAATCCTGTATCTATTTCTGTGATATATCCGACAAGGTCATAAGGAACATCATCACCAGTTCCTCCACCGCCACCACCGGATAGCTCTTTATATCTCAGAACCAGCACCAAGTATGTCTTTTCGTCGAAAGCCATCTCAATGATTTCTCCGGTATTGTCATCTGTATAACTTGTAACTTCCCATTTGAACCCTTGAATTTTTGCGGCTTCTAAGTAGGAGTTAAGCTCCTTAAAATCTTTTGCGAACTTCCTGCATACAGAAACATCGGATGGCAGCTTTTCAAAGTTTTCTATGCCTGCATTGGAAAACAGCTCAGATATATCTTCATACAATTCATTCATCATCTTAAGATTTTCAGCAAGATGTTGAACGAATAGACCTAACGGCTTGTCTCCCGAATACAGTTTTACAGCAGCATTTATATTCCGCTCCATTGTATGGGGTTTTCTATAATAACGGATTGTTCCAAAAGGCTTATCAGGCCCGAACAATCTGTTTGTGCGAGAAAACGCCTGAATAATGTTCTCGTACAACAGCACCTTGTCCATATACAGTGTGTTAATCCACTTGGAGTCAAATCCGGTAAGCATTTGGTCAACGACAATGAGTAGGTCAATTTGCTTTTCCGGCTCATTCGCTATTCTTTCATAAGGCTTCTTATGTGCCAATCGAGCAGCAATATCCTTTTTCATTTTAGCGAATGTCGGAATAGTAAAGTCCTGACCATATCGTTCGTTATAGTCCTCTATTATCTCGACGAGTCCGGCTTCCTTAAATGCAACACCGCCGCCATTGTCGATGTTCGGGTCAAACAAAGCCGTAACCTTCAATTCAGGTTTCATTTCCTTTATCATACGATAGTAATTGATGGCTTCCGGTATGCTGCTTGTAGCGAAAATCGCGTGGAATTTGCTGTTATGGCTCAAAGTGACCCAGTTTTCCAATATATCCTTTACAACGGTAGTGGTATGTTCTTCGGTCTGATATTGAACATTAGGAATATAATCTTCAATACCCTTGATATAGTCTCCTTTGTTGTCAAAATGTCCTACCATTCCAACCTGACTGGCATCCATATATTTATAGTACACCTTGCTTTTTATCGGGTCAGAAATCGCTTCTTCCTCAGTTTGTGCTTTCGCTTTTTCCAATGCGACAACCTTTCGCACATCTTTATCCTTAAAAGTCAAGACCTTATATGGGTCAAAACCAAGCACATTTTTATCACGGATACCGTCTGCGATACTGTATCTGTGAAGTTCATTTCCGAACACTGTTGTAGTTGTGTTCTTTTTCTTTTGGTTTTCATCCTGAATTGGCGTTCCTGTAAAACCGAAGAAAATTGCTTTTGGGAAGGTGGTCTTTATTGTGATTAACATATCCCCAAAGGTAGAGCGATGAGCTTCATCGACGATAAATACAATTCGCTTTCCGTTTATGTACTCGATATCACTTGCTTTCAGTCCGCCTGCTTCATCTTTGATATTGCTCATCTTCTGAATAGATGTAACAATAAGCGTATCGGCAGGGTCCGTGCTTTTAAGTTTTGTTATTAGCACCCCTGTATTTTCCGTCGCCTGAACAGACTCGTTTTCATCGGCAAACCCACGATATTCTTTGAGCGACTGTGTTCCAAGCTCAATCCTATCCATCAAAAAGATTACCTTATCAGCGTCTTTGGAGCTGGCGATTAACTGAGCAGACTTGAAACTGGTCATTGTTTTACCCGAACCGGTAGTATGCCATACATAACCGCCAAGCTGATTACCGGCTTCCCACTTTGTCTTGGAAACTTTATCGGAAATAGCACTTGCCGCAAAATACTGATAGCTTCGCATAACCTTGAGTACGCCATCAGAATCATCAGCAACAGTATAGAAGCCGATTAACTGATGAGCCATAGGAATGGAAAGCAGTGTTGAAGCCACCTTATCCCACTCATTTATCGGTTCGTTATTGTAATCTGCCCAGTGAAAATAGTAATCTGGGTTAAATTTCCCGTCCGGACCGGGATTTGCAAAATATACGGTCTCATTCGGTTCCATTGCAACAAAAATTTGCACCAGTGAGAATAAGCCGCTGAAAATCCCTTCTCCTGAGTATTTTTCTATTTGGTGATATGCCTGACTTACCGGCACTCCGCTTTTCTTTAATTCAATATGAATAACAGGCATACCGTTGATTAACAACATCAAATCCCCACGACGGTCATTGAGGATTTTTAACTTTGTTGGAAACTTTGGCTGTTGAACAATTTGATAGCGGCTCTGACCGGCAGCGATTTCACGGCGGTCATATATTTTCAGACTTACTTCTTTTCCAAAATGAAGTTTATCATCAGGATTATCCCTTATTACGGACACACTTTTGCCGTTGATAAAGCCATTTAGTTTTAGCGGTGTCCTTAAATTCTTTATTTGCTCCAAAATCTGCTGCATTTCGCCGTCTGTCAATGGGTAATCATTCAAACGGTCAATATCTCTATTGTTCTCAAAAAGAATGTTTGCCCAGTTTTGAAGCAAATCCTGTTCAGAGTAGTTTTTAAGGACTTCTTTTTCCCATCCTTTTTCGGACAGAATTTTTATCAAAGCCTCTTCAAAATCCGACTCTTTATTAAAAATCATTTAGATTTCCTCCTTACTTTCAAAATTCGCCAATTTTACTCAAACAAACATCTTTTCAAGGCACGCTTTTTTGAGATTTTTCAGCTTTTCTAACTCACGCTGATGAAGGGTGATAAGGTTGTCGAGGTTGGAAAAATAGTTGCCTATTGACACC
>OHFX01000270.1_pt1 | contig 27621 bp, 26 predicted proteins | sample 1567691 | NCBI WGS metagenome assembly OHFX01 (sample SAMEA3879552, study PRJEB24766) | human gut metagenome | biome: human-associated habitat; feature: feces | place: USA | collected 1985/1987 | reverse complement strand
CATCGCCCAGCTGGGTACACACGTCACCGGCCCGCTGCCCAAGCAGCTGGTGGCCGGCAACTACTTTGCCGAGCAGCGCCAGTTCAACCTGAGCCTGCAGGCCAATGGCATCAACTTTGACCAGTTCCTTAAAGTGCGCGGCCAGACGGTGGAAGAGTTCCGTGCATGGCTCCACGCGCAGGCAGAGCGCAAGCTGCGCAGCTGGCTGGGGCTTCTGCTGGTGGCAGAAAAGGAGGGCCTTGCACCCACGGATGCCGAGGTGGAAGCAGCCGCTGCCCACTGGGATGTCAAGCTGGACGGCGAGCGCACCTTCCCCGCCAACGATGCACGCAAGGTGCGCCAGCGTCTGGCCCGGGAGAGGGCGGAGCAGTTCATTGTGGAGCACTCTACCCTCACGCCGCCGCCCGATGAACCCATCGTGCAGAAAGTTGAAAGCAAATAATAACAAAAAGGAGAGATGCAACGCATCTCTCCTTTTTGTTATTGTCATCAGAGGCTCTCAGGTCTCCACGCCCTCGAACTGGCTGTTGTAGAGCTTGGCGTAGAAGCCGTTTGCAGCAAGCAGCTCGTCGTGGCTGCCCTGCTCCACAATGTGGCCGTCCTTCATCACAAGGATCACGTCCGCCTCGCGGATGGTGGAAAGGCGGTGCGCCACAATAAAGCTTGTACGGCCCTGCATCATGCGGGCAAAAGCTTTCTGGATACGCACCTCGGTGCGGGTGTCGATGGAGCTCGTGGCCTCGTCCAGAATCATTGCCGGCGGATCGGCGACGGCGGCGCGTGCGATCGAAATCAGCTGGCGCTGGCCCTGCGAGAGGTTGGCTCCATCGCCGGTGAGCATGGTGTTGTAGCCTTCCGGCAGGCGCTTGATGAAGCCATCTGCGTTGGCAAGGCGGGCAGCGGCGATGCACTCTTCGTCGGTGGCATCCAGCCGGCCGTAGCGGATGTTGTCCATAACCGTTCCGGTAAAGAGGTTTGTATCCTGCAAAACGATTCCTAAGGAGTGGCGCAGGTCGTCCTTTTTGATCTTGTTGATGTTTATGCCGTCGTAGCGGATCTTTCCGTCTGCGATGTCGTAGAAACGGTTGATGAGGTTCGTTATGGTGGTCTTGCCCGCACCCGTAGCTCCTACAAATGCAACCTTCTGTCCCGGCTTAGCATAAAGGGTGATGTTGTGCAAAACGGGCTTGTTCTTTTCATACTCGAAGTCCACGTCAAACATTCTCACGTCGCCCTGCAGCGGAACATACGTAACCGTTCCGTCAGCCGAGTGGGGATGCTTCCACGCCCACTGGTTTGTCCTCTCCTCGCACTCGGTCAGGTTTCCTTCGTGGTCGTATTTTGCGTTTACAAGGGTTACATAGCCGTCGTCAACCTCGTGCTTTTCATCCATCAGCTCAAATATTCTTTCAGCACCCGCAATACCCATAACAACGGGGTTTATCTGGTGCGAAACCTGGTTGATGCTTCCGGTGAACTGCTTGGTTATGTTCAAGAACGGAACTACTATGCTTATAGACATTGCCGCGCCCGCTATGCTGAGGTTGGGAGCGTTGTTGATTAGGAGCAGTCCGCCCAAAATCGCAACTACAACGTAAAGGATGTTTCCTATGTTGTAAAGGAGGGGTCCTAAGGTGTTGGCGTACTTGTTTGCGCGGTTGGAGTCCTCAAAGAGCGCATCGTTGAGCTTGTCGAAGTCCGCCTGCGCCCTTTCCTCGTGGCAGAACACCTTTACGACTTTCTGTCCGTTCATTATCTCCTCGGCAAAGCCCTCGACTTTACCCAAGGATGTCTGCTGTCTGAAGAAGAATCTCGCCGAGCCGCCGCCTATCTTCTTGATGAACACCGTCATGAGTATTACGCCGACTATAACTATAGCTGCCAGCGGCACGCTGAAGTAAATCATGATTACAAAGAGCGTCACAACCATAACCGCAGACATGAGTATCTGAGGGACACTTTGCGATATCATCTGGCGGAGGGTGTCTATATCGTTTGTGTAGTGGCTCATGATGTCGCCGTGGTCGTTTGTGTCAAAGTACTTTATCGGGAGCTTTTGCATGTTTGAGAACATCTGCTCTCTGAGCTTTGCAAGCGTTCCCTGTGTGATGACAGCCATCATCTGCGAGAAAGCAAAGTCCGCAATCAGCGATATCACGTAAAATCCCGCAAGCAGCGCAACTGCGCCGATTATCCTCGGCGAAACGTCCGCCCATGCGCCGTTAGCCTCTTCTATCATCTCGATGATGTTCTGCATGAATATCGAGGGGATACTTCTCACTACCGCGTTGAATATTATCAGCACGAAGGACAGAGGGAGCAGCACGGGATAGTAGCGGAACATCTGCCTGTAGAGCCTGAGCAAAAGGCCGAGCTTTGATTTAGTTTGCTGCATTTTCACCCGCCACCTTTCTGTCAGATTCTGCTTTGTTCTGAGAAATGTAGATTTCTCTGTAGATGTCGTTGGTTTTAAGCAGCTCTTCGTGAGTTCCGAATGCCGCAATCTTTCCCGCATCCATTACTATAATCCTGTCCGCGTCCTCTACGGAGGCGGTTCTTTGAGCTATGATTATCTTTGTGGTGTCGGGGATGTATGTGCGCATGGCGGCTCTTATCTTGGCGTCGGTCTTGGTGTCAACCGCGCTTGTGGAGTCGTCTAAGATGAGTATCTTGGGGTTCTTTAAGAGCGCTCTTGCTATGCAGAGCCTCTGCTTCTGTCCGCCGGACACGTTTGCCCCGCCCTGCTCGATGTATGTGTCGTACTTCTTGGGGAAGGTCTCGACAAACTCATCTGCGCATGCGAGCTTGCACGCGTGAATTATCTCTTCGTCCGTCGCGTTTTCATTTCCCCAGCGCAGGTTTTCCTTTATCGTTCCGGAGAACAAAAGGTTTTTCTGCAAAACAACCGCGACGTTGTTGCGGAGCGTTTCGAGGTCGTACTTTCTTACGTCCACGCCGCCGACTAAAACTTCTCCCTCCGTCACGTCGTAAAGCCTTGAAATAAGCTGTATGAGCGACGACTTCGAGGAACCGGTTCCGCCTATTATTCCTATGGTTTCGCCCGATTTTATGTGCAGGTCTATGTCCTCAAGCGCAAACTTCTTCGCTTTCTTTGAGTACTTGAAGCTGACGTGGTTGAAGTCTATGGAGCCGTCCTTTATGTCATATATCGGGTTCTCGGGGTTGGTAAGAGTGGTCTGCTCGGTCAAAACCTCGCACACACGCTTTGCCGACTCGTCCGCCATGGTTATCATGACGAATATCATCGAGAGCATCATAAGGCTTGAGAGCATCATGAAGCTGTAGGTCAAAAGCGCCGAGATCTGTCCTACGTCTAAGGCCATGCGGTTTGTGGTGATTATCAGGTATGAGCCGAAGGTGAGGGTGAACACCATTACAGCGTAAAGGCAGAACTGCATGAGCGGGCCGTTTAAAGCCACTATTCTCTCCGCAACGGTGAAGTCGCGGCATACGTCCTGAGCCGCAGCGTCGAACTTCTTTTGCTCGTAGTCCTCACGCACAAAGCTCTTTACAACTCTTATGCCCTTGACGTTCTCCTGAATGGAGTTGTTTAAGGTGTCGTACTTTTTGAAAACTCTTCTGAAGCGGGGCATTGCAAGCTTTGATACCACGTACAGTCCCACGCCTAAAATCGGCACTACAAAGACAAATATCCATGCCATCTTTCCGCCCATCACAAACGCCATTATAAAGGAGAAAATCAGCATGAGCGGGGAGCGTATGGCGGTTCTTATTATCATCATGTACGCCATCTGGATGTTTGAAATATCGGTTGTAAGCCTCGTCACCAAAGACGATGTGGAGAATTTGTCGATGTTCTCAAACGAAAATCCCTGAATCCTTTCAAAGACGTCGTGCCGCAGGTTTTTTGCAAGTCCGCAGGATGCGTCCGAGCATGTAAACGCTGCTAAAGTTCCGAACAGCAGCGACAAAAGCGCCATCACGGCAAGAAGCACGCCTGAGCGGAGTATGTATCCCATCTCGGCGTTGCCTGCTTGTATGGTGTTTACAAGGTCTGAAATGATAAAGGGAATAATGCAGTCCAAAACCACTTCAAAGATTACGAATATCGGCGTAATGAGCGCGGGTTTTTTGTATTCGCGGACGCTCTTAGCCAATGTCTTGAGCATACTTACACTATCCTTTCATATTTAATTAACTACTTAATTTACTCGTATATTTTACAACGATCCACCCGCAATGTCAAGGAAAAAATTCTTCTAAATTACCCTCGATATTTAGCTAAGATGTAGATTTCACGCTTGTATTTTCCCCGCGAATGTGACATAATAGGCGTTGCAGGCACAGACGCCTGACCATATAAAAAAGGAGGAATCACATGAGACGCGAAAACAACCCGCAAGGCAGGAATAATCCGGACGTCATGAACGGCCCGAACGGCGGAAACGACAGCGAAAACGTCGAAAACGTCGAAAACGGCGAAATCGGCATAGCTAAAAAGCTCGCGGCGGCGCTTAAAAACCGCGAATCGCCCGTGAGCATCGCAAAAATGCTGCTCGGCGAAAAGCCGGTGCGTTACTTCATATCCTCCGTTATCGCCTTCATAGTCGATTATGCGGTGCTGCTCGCCCTTGAATATGCGCTCTCGGGTGTTCCGGCAGCCATGGAAATCGCGGCGGTCGCGGCTTTTTTGTGCAGCTCTCAGCTAAACTTTCACATAAACCGCCTGTGGGTCTTTCGCTCGACAAAGGGCGCGCTTGCGCAGATGGGCGGGTACTACGGACTTGCGGCGTTCAGCTTTGTGATAAAGACCTTTGTCATACTTGAAATACTCGTGCGGCTGCTTCACATACCCACATGGATATCAAAGCCCATCGCCGAGGCTGTGATGTTCGTCTTTAACTATTTCGTGCAAAAAAAGCTGATCTTTCGCATACGTCGGGGAAAAAATACTTCCCGAAACAGCGGCACGGATATTACGGACGAGAATATAAAGAAGTAAATATACGCAGAGTATTCAGTATGCGGATACTCGGGCGCAAATTTTAGCGCAAAGCTTTCCGTGTGATTGACATATTAAAGAAGATAAATTATTATTGTATTGATATAAACCTGATTTAAAGGGAGATGTTTTTATGAAAACTACGCTTTTGGTATTGGCTGCCGGACTCGGCTCGCGCTTCGGCGGGGATAAGCAGATATCCCACGTAGGACCGCAGGGCGAGATATTGATGGAGTACTCCATTCATGACGCCATAGAGGCAGGATTTAACAAGGTGGTCTTTGTATTAAAGGACGAAATGGTCGATACGGTCAAAAACACTGTCGGCGAGAAGTTTAAGGACAGAGTGGAGCTTGAGTACGCCACACAGGACTATTCTTCCCTGCCCGACTTTTATGTGCTCCCGCCCGAGAGGGTAAAGCCCTTCGGCACGGTGCACGCTGTTCTGTGCGCCAAGGAGTATTTGACTGAGCCGTTTGCAACCGTCAACGCAGACGACTATTACGGCAAGGAGTGCTTTGTCTTGATGCACGACTTCCTGACACGCCTGAAGGGCGCATCGGACGCCGCAATGGTCACATACATACTCAAAAACACCGTGAGCGACAACGGCGCAGTCACAAGGGGCATATGCTCCGTCAAGGACGGCAAGCTCGTCAAGGTCGATGAGACGGGCGGCATAGTTCCCAAGGACGGCGTGATTGTAGGCGAAAACGGCGAGATTGACCCCGAGTCGGAGGTTTCGATGAACTTCTGGGGCTTCCATCAGGACGTTTTGGGCAGGATGCAGCGCTACTTTGAGGACTTTTTGAAGGGCTTAAAGCCGGACGAGATAAAGGCAGAGTGCCTGCTGCCGGTAATGGTTAACGACCTGCTCGCGTCGGGCGAGATGACGGTGCTTGCAACCCCGTCTCACGACAAGTGGTTCGGCATAACATACAAAGCCGACAAGGAGGACGTTGAAAACAAGCTCAAGGCTTTGCATGAAAGCGGAGTTTATCCGCCGCAGCTTTAAAGGACGCTTTTTCAAGGCGAAAAATAAATATATGCACGGTGCGTTTTCGACTGCGGCAAAAGCTGCGGCAGGAACGCATTTTTGCGCAAAAAATAAATGAGGACAGAGGACAACCATGAGCCAGGAATACATAATATTTTCGGACATTTCGGCAGATATACCCGCGGATTACGCAAAGGAAAAGGGCGTTATGTTCCTGCCGATGAGCTACAGCTTGGGCGACGAGCAGAGAATTTGCGACTGCATAGAGCCGCCGGAGGTTTTAAAGGCGTTTTATGACGGCCAGCGCACGGGAGTGCTGACACACACCACTCAGATTTCCCCGTATCAGTATGAAGAGAGCTTTAAGCCCTACATGTCAAAGGGAATGTCGGTTTTGTACCTTTCCCTTTCGAGCGGCCTGTCGAGCACGTACAGCTCGTCGCTCCTTGCGGCAAACGACTTAAACGAAAAGTACAAGGACACCGGCGCAAAGCTTGTGAGCGTCGATTCGCTCGGCGCAACCGTGGGAATGGGCATGCTGATAGAGCTTGCGGTGAAAAACCGCGAGGCGGGCATGAGTATAGAGGAAAACGCCGCGTGGCTGGAGGAAAACAGGCTGAGAATATACCACTGGTTTATGGTGGAGGATCTCATGCATTTAAAGCGGGGCGGCAGAATATCCCCCGCAACCGCCGTTGTCGGCACTGCGCTCAACATCAAGCCCATACTTAAAATAAACACCGACGGCACACTTTCGGCGTTCGAGAAGAAAAGGGGCGCAAAGGGCGCAATGAACGAGCTTTTGGAGCTGTACAAGGCTCATTCTACCCATGAGCAGGGGGAAAGGGTGTTTGTGGCGCATGCGGACGCTCCCGATCGCGCGGAGTACCTGTGCGAGCAGATAAGGGAGTTCAACCCTCCGCCGGCATAAGCTGCATGATGCTCTCGCCTATTATCGGCGCACATGTCGGCCCAGGAATGTGCGGGATAGTGCATTTAGCGCCTGAAGGACTGTACAGACCGTAAGCTTGACGCCATTAGCCTACTTTCATGCACCGCAAATTCCGAATGTGCGGGATAGTGCATTTAGCGCCTGAAGGTTTGTACAGACCGTAAGCCCGAGCAGCAACCCTGTTATTCGGCGCTGCATATTCTATGCGCATGCATATTCTATGCGCATGCATATTCTATGCGCATGCATATTCTATGCGCTGCATATTCTATGCGCACCATGATTTAAACAAAAAAATTGCCCGCCGAAACGAAAACAAGTTCCGGCGGGTGTTTTTATATGTTCGCATGCATATCCAATGCGCATTGCGCACAGCGCAATGCGCACAGCGCAAAACGCAATGCGAATTTTTTGCAAAGAAAAGACGCCCGGGCAGGATTCGCGTGGGCGTCTTTCTCCTCTTTTTGCGAGAAAAATAAGCACAAAAAGAGATAACAACAACAAGAATAAGAATAAGGCAATGGTAATGAAAGTAATGATTCTGCTGCCCGCTCACGCATCACAAGCATGCATGACGGCACAGCGTCCGCGCCAAAAGCGCGCGAATCACAGGCGGAACACCGCCTTCATAAAAACAAAGTAAACGGATTACTTTATCTCAACAGTAGCGCCGGCCTCTTCGAGCTTAGCCTTGATCTCGTCAGCCTCAGCCTTTGAAGCGCCTTCCTTGACAGTCTTAGGAGCAGCCTCGACGAACTCCTTAGCCTCCTTGAGTCCAAGACCCAAGATGTCCTTTACAGCCTTGATGACGCCCATCTTACTGTCGCCGAAGGAAGCGAGGACAACGTCAAACTCAGTCTTCTCAGCAGCAGCGGCAGCGCCTGCACCTGCAGCGGGAGCAGCAGCTATAGCAGCGGTAACTCCGAATTCCTCCTGGATCGCGTCAACAAGCTCCTTGAGCTCGAGAACAGAAAGACCCTTGATATCTTCAACAAACTTTAAAATCTTCTCTGAAGCCATTTTAAGTATTCTCCTTTGTAAAATTATTTTCCATGTTTCATGGTTTGATCCGCGCAGCACTCACGCAGCGCAATTATCAGGCAGCTTCTCCCTCTTTGGACTCCGCAACCGCAGCCAGTGTGGCGGCGAGCTTCTGAATGGGTCCCTGTAAGGAGCCGACGAGCTGTGCAAGAAGGTCGTTCTTGGAAGGTATCTTGGAGATAGCCATTACGCCTGCCTCGTCGTAGATCTCAGAGCCGATGTATCCGGCCTTGAGCTTGAAGTTTTCGTGGTTTTCAGCATACGCACCGAGTATTCTTGCAGCGGCGGTCTCGTCGTCCGAAACTGCAATTGCAGTCGTTCCGCTGAGCACGTTTGTAAGAGCATCGTGACCTGTCTGGTTCATGGCGAGCCTGAGCAAAGTGTTCTTTTCTACAAAGTACTTAACTCCCGCCTCTCTCAACTCCTTGCGGAGCTTTGTGTCGTCCTCAACGGTTATTCCGCTGTAGTCAACGAGCACACCGGCAACAGATGATTTAAGAAGCTCTGCTATCTGTTCAACCTTGGCTTTCTTTTCGCTTAAAACCTTTTCGTTGGGCATTTTGTTCACCTCTTTGTACGTTAGTAGCAATGCCTCGAATCATATAAATAAAAAACCCTGCCGCACTCAAGAGCAGCAAGGATAAAATCAGCAGATAGTGTTTAACTATAGCCTTTTTTCCTCGGCAGGACTTACGGACATGCCATAAACGGCAGCCACCTGCTGTCTTAAGAAACGAAGCATATTATTTATATCACATAAATCGGAGATTGTCAACACCTGAATTTAAATTTTTTCGTTTGTCCGCAAGCGCATGCATGCGCCGCTTGAAGTCGAAGACCTTGCCGAGGGCATGATGCGTCTCATCAGCGGTGCGTGGTTTCACATGGTATGGGGATAAACTCGGCGGTAAAAGAATATGAGTTTTTCTCCGCCCCGTCGCTGAGACCACATATTTCGCCCAATCGCTCCGCAGGTTCTTTCAAAGACGTTAACGTGGTGAAAGAACACAAGTCCCAAGCTCCCATGACTTTTTTAATGTCTTTCAAGCCCTGTTCTCACGCATACTAACGTTTACGTCTGAGTTACAAGTGGTCAAAAAATTAAGGAGCTACGTTTTCCGCAGCTCCCTAAAAATGCATCAAATATCGTTTCCCGACATAGTAGCTTTAACCGACGTTAACGTGGTCAATGTGTCATAAAACCAAGGGTTTGTGTTCTTTTTCAGCTCCCCTCAAACCCTGTTCTCACACATACTAACGTTTACGTCTGAGTTACAGGTGGTCAGATACGATAAGCAGTTTGTATCCCGTAGGTTTGGGGGATATTATCAAACTCCGTACTTTGCCCAATCGCTCCGCAGGTTCTTTCAAAGACGTCAACGTGGTCAATGCGTCATAAAACCAAGAGTTTTGTGCTTTTTTCAAAGCCTTTCAAGCCCTATATCCGCACATACTAACGTTTACGTCTGAGTTACAAGCGTCAAAAAGTTAAGGAGCTACGTTTTCCGCAGCTCAGAACTACGAGGTAGTTCACAAAACAAAATTATACTCCGTATTTCGCCCAATCGCTCCGCAGGCAGTGTGGTAGAGGTTAAAGCGTCAAAAAATTAAGGAGCTGCGATTCCCGCAGCTCCCTAAAAACGCATCATATATCGTTTCCCGACAAAGTAGCTTTAACCGGAGTAAAGGTGGTCAAAACTGACAGCACCTATGACCCGACAAAGCCGTGAAAACCTATCAAACTCCGTATTTCGCCGTATTAACCTTTACTCCTATGCCCATCGTCGACGAAACCACAACGCTCTTGAGGTACTGTCCCTTTGCAGCAGCCGGCTTTGCCTTTACAACCGCGTCCAAAAGCGCCTCAAGGTTCTCCTGAAGCTTCTCGGGTCCGAACGATGCCTTTCCTATGGGGCAGTGAATGATGTTCGTCTTGTCAAGACGGTACTCAATCTTACCGGCTTTCGCCTCCTGTACGGCCTTCGCAACGTCGGGCGATACCGTTCCCGCCTTGGGGTTGGGCATGAGTCCTCTCGGACCTAATACCTTACCTAAACGTCCTACAACTCCCATCATGTCGGGCGATGCAATTACAACGTCAAAGTCGAGCCAGTTCTCCTTCATTATCTTGTCAACATACTCCATGCCGCCTACATAGTCCGCTCCCGCAGCCTTTGCATCTTCGTACTTGTCCTCCTTGCAGAAAACAAGCGCCCTTACCGTCTTACCGGTGCCGTTGGGCAAAACAACCGCGCCTCTTACCTGCTGGTCAGCATGACGCGAGTCAACGCCTAAACGAATGTGTACCTCTATGGTCTCGTCAAACTTTGCCTTGGCGTTGGCGCTCGAAATCGCTACCGCCTCGTTTGTGTCGTAAAGCTTTGTTCTGTCGATCGCCTTGAGCGCATCGACGTATTTCTTTCCGTGTTTCATTATATATAGTCTCCTTTGATATATATCGTGGTGATACCGGCTTTGTGCCGGTTAGCGGAAAAGGATGTTCCTCCCACTGTCACACAAGCTTAAGAAAATCTACTGTAACGTTCAGCGCTCGCCGAATCAGTCAACAACCGTTACACCCATGGAACGTGCAGTTCCCGCAATCATGCTCATAGCTGCCTCTACACTCGCCGCGTTGAGGTCGGGAAGCTTCTGCTCAGCAATCGCACGTACCTGATCCTTGGTGATGGTCGCAACCTTTGTCTTGTTGGGCGTGCCCGATCCGGACTCAATGCCGCATGCCTTCTTTATCAGCACGGCCGCCGGAGGGGTCTTTGTGATGAATGTAAACGAACGGTCGGCATATACCGTGATTACTACCGGAATGATAAGTCCCATGTCGTTTTTGGTTCTCTCGTTGAAGTCCTTTGTGAACGCCATGATGTTTACTCCGTGCTGACCGAGTGCCGGTCCTACCGGAGGCGCCGGAGTAGCTTTACCGGCAGGGATCTGAAGCTTGATTATGCCTGTAACTTTCTGTGCCATGTTAATTATTCCTCCTGATGTGGTGATGCGCGCGCCCTGCTTTTGACGCGCCCATTAGGCGAGCATATTCATTAAACGTTATTTATGCTCTCCCACTTAGTTTGTGTAGGATGTGATTTTTTGCATCCATGTGCCACCTGCTGCATCCGTGTGTAACTTGCTGCACACGCGTGCAAAAGCATCCGTCTTTTGTTCCCTTGATTTTAAAAAGTCCCGCTGACTTGCCCTGCTCTCAGTCGTCTGCACGCTTTACCTGGCTTATGGCAAGCGTGGCCGCGGTCTCTCTTCCAAACATCGAAATTGATATGTCAACCGTCTGCTCGTCAAGATTTATACTCCTGACAACGCCTGCCCAACTGTTGAACGGGCCGCCTAAAACAGTCACCGTGTCGCCAACCTTGAAGCTGACACTCGTCGCAACCTTCCTTGAATCCACTCCGAGCGCCGCAACTTCCTTGTCCGTGAGCGGCACAGGCTTGGATCCGGGTCCGACAAATCCCGTGACTCCTCTGGTGTTTCTTACAATGTACCATGAATCGTCGTTCATGACCATCTTTACAAGTACGTAAGACGGGAACAACTTGCTCTCCGATTCCTTCTTGTTGCCCTTGGAATCGGTCTCCTCCGTCATCTCGACGGGTATCTTTATCTCTTGAATGATGTCGTGAAGCTTTCGGTTTTCAACAACCTTCTCAATATTCTGAGCCACCTTGTTCTCGTATCCGGAATAGGTGTGAACAACATACCACTTAGCTGCTGCGGTTTCTTCCATAATTGTTCTCCTTTCAGGCAATGGTTGATTCTCTAAAGGCGGTCAGACCTAAAAGCGCAGTCTCAAAACGCCTCTTACTGCCCTACAACAAGGTTTAACAACAGTCCGAATACGGAATCAACTATGAATAACGCAATTCCGCTCAATATGCAGACCGCAAGAACAATCGCTGAGTTGTTGAGAAGCTGCTTCTTGCTGGGCCAGACGACCTTCTTGACCTCAGAGATAAGGTCTTTAAAGAACTTAACTATTCTGTTAGGTTTCTTCATAGCGTCGCTCCCCTTATTTTGTTTCTCTGTGAAGAGTGTGCTTCCTGCAGAACTTGCAATACTTGTTCATTTCAAGTCTGTCAGGGTCGTTCTTCTTGTTCTTTTTGGTGTTGTAGTTTCTCTGCTTGCACTCTGTGCACGCTAACATGATTTTAACCCTCATTTTCGGCACCTCCTGACGAAATTTGCACCTTTATCGGGTTGTAAAGGCGCTGTCTGCCCTGCGCCGCCTGAATTTCTGCAAAATATGCGCAGTGTTATACATGGCGGCTGACTTATTGCCTCCCTCCGACACCATAAACCTCAGGCAACTGCCCGCCTCGGTCGAAAGTGCGCCGCAATCCTGCGGATTCGGGGCCAGGCATGCGCAGCCGCAGCAACCATGAAACGCCATGGCGCCAAAGGCACCAAGGGCGCCCATGCCGAAACCGCCGCTTAAAAATCGCACCCGCCCCGCTTTCGCCGCAACTGCCGGCTGTGGTGAAGCGCGGATTTTTAAAGGGCAATCGGCAAAGCCGACGGACTTTCCGGAATTTTCAAGTTCCAAAAAAGCGCACTAAAAAAAGACCCCGCAAAGAGGTACAGTAATCATATCATGTACGCGCGAAGTTGTCAAGAGCTAATTTTGCATAACTCGCCGTATGCTTTTGGATTCCCTCTGCAAAAGTCTTTTTTAAGTTGTCACTCGGCGTGTGGGGCATTTGTGCGGCGGGCAGAAGGTGTTTTTTGCCGCCCACGACAAATACCAAAAAGTCTGCACTCTCCACAAACCCGCCTTTTGGCTTCGCATCCCGCCGTATGAGCGCACAGCGCCACAAAAAATGCCTTTTCGGTTACGCATCTCACCATATGAGCGGTAGGCACAAGTTAATTTTGCACGGCTTTGCCGCACACCATAAAGTCTGCACTCTCCGCAAAAACGCCTTTTGAGTTAATATCTTATTATATGAACGTACTATACTGTAAAAACCGCCGGAGGCGGTTTTTACTCAAGTTAATTTTGCACGGCTTTGCCGCATACCATAAAGTCCGCACTCTCCGCAAAAACGCCTGTGGCGTTTTTGCCCAAGTTAATTTTTTGTCGTCTACGACAAAAAATTTACTTGTAGTCGCACCCCACCATATACCACTTTCCCGCCAGACGCAAAACAAAGCACTCAAGCTCGATGTCCGCCTGCGAGACCTCACCGGCAAAATGCGCGGTGACGTTTACTCCGTATACCGTTTCGGTGTTTATAGTCTCACCGTATGCCTGTAAATATGCGCTCTCAAAGCTTTGAATGTACTCCTCGTCAGGACGCTCCCTGCCCGAAAACTCAAGCTCTATCGTCATCGAGTCCCCAAACTCCTCAAACAAGTCCGCATACAGCTCGTTTAAGTAGTCGTACTCGGAGTATCCTAAGCTCTCACGCTCATATACGTAGTCCTCACGCATGCGCTGCGGCATGGTGCCGATGTATTTTTCAAAATCGCGCTCGCAAATCGCTTCAAAATAGTCGTTTATCGGACGCTTGTAGTTTCCGCCGAATATGCCGTTTCGGTAAAAAATGAATACCGCCGCCAAAACAGCAACCGCTATAATGATGATGAGCAGCTTCTTGTCTTTTTGACGCTCTTTTAATAAAAGCTCCTTCGCCGCACGCTGATCCTCAGTCAAAAACTTGTCGGCAGTCGCCTCATCAAGCGCCGCTTTTTTGCTGCGGCTCTTGTGAGCCTTCAGACTTCCGGCGGGGGTGTGACATTTAGGACATACGTCGCCTTCGTATCTTTCGCCGCAAACCGGACAATTTCTTCTCATACCCGTTACCCGCCTCCTGCTTCGTCATCGGCAGATGCACTGCCGCATTTTTTGTATGCAAATAAACTGCATGTGTATCAGTATTTATATTGTATCATATAACAGTGCGGTAGTCAAATACTTACCAACCGGTCCGATAAATAAAAATGCAGCTTTGCGTCCTTTTTTATGTACTTCATGCATCTCCGTGCGGCAAAAATATGCATACGCAGCCCCCTCGTCCGAGAACAGACATAAAAATAACGCTGAATCCAAAGCGACTTTGGATCCAGCGTCACGCATAGAAACTTTGACCCACTGCAAAGCCTTCGTCCTGTGCGCACTGCACAGTTGCGCAACGCATAACTGTGCAGAAGAAATAAATAACGCTGAACCCAATGCGAAATTGAGTCCAGCGTCACGCTGTAAAACCTTGAACCACTGCAAAGCCTTCGTCCTGTGCGCACTGCACAGTTGCGCAACGCATAACTGAGCAGAAGAAATAAATAACGCTGAACCCAATGCGGATTAGGGTCCAGCGTCATCGCATGGGAACTTTGAGCCATATCAAACCACGCGTCCGTGCATAAAAGAAACAAATAACGCTGAACCCAATGCGGATTAGGGTCCAGCGTCACGCTGGTCGAGGTGACGGGACTTGAACCCACGGCCTCCACGTCCCGAACGTGGCGCTCTACCAAACTGAGCCACACCTCGATGCCTGCTTTGCCACACAAATACGGCGCATGTACTTAACATATGCCGCCCTTTTGTCTGACAGCAACATATTATAGCATATCAAAATTGCCCTGTCAACCGTGCCCGCCGGTTTTTTGCCCACATTTCTGCTTTCCGCAAAACGTTGACATTTAAACATGCGTACACTATAATACAGCTGTCAGCTGCGCCTGATGCCGCCTTTTAATAAAGGGCGTACAAATTGCGCTGCAGGGAGGATTTATGAGAATTATAACCATAAGCCGCGAGTTCGGAAGCGGCGGAAGAGAACTCGGCAAAAGACTGAGCGACATACTCGGATATGATTATTATGACAGGGAAATCATAACCGCCGTCGCAAAAGAGAGCGGACTCGATGAACATTACGTCGAGAGCATTCTCGGCGACCATGGGTGGCAAAACATCCCGATAGCCTACTGCCGCTCGCTCGGCTCGAGATTTTATACCCAGGAGGCAATAAACGTCGAGCTGCTCATAAGACAGCGTGATGTCATAAGAAAAATAGCCGATATGGGTCAAGACTTCATCATCGTCGGAAGAAATGCCGACGTGATACTCAAAGAGCTTGACCCCATGCGCATATTCGTCTGCGCAGACAGAGAAGAAAAAATAAAGAGAATAGTTCGGCGCGCATCCGACTTTGAGGACGTCGCGCCAAATCGCATAGAGAGAATGATGAACCGCATCGACCACCGCCGCGCACGCGTCAGACAAATACTCACCGACTCAAAGTGGGGAAACCGCAGCGACTATGACGTTATAATAAATACCACCGGCTGGCAGATTAAAGAGCTTGCCGCAGCGACTGCACATTTTTGCACCGAAAGGTTCGAGAGGACGGTGCAGGATAAGTGATAAGACTTTCCGATCACTTCAACTACTCAAGACTGCTGAAATTCACCGCTCCTTCGATAGCTATGATGGTGTTCACCTCCATTTACGGCGTGGTGGACGGCTTTTTTGTGTCAAATTTCGCAGGTAAAACACCCTTCACCGCCGTAAACCTGATCATGCCCGTTTTGATGATAGTCGCAACCGTGGGACTTATGTTCGGCACCGGCGGCACCGCCATAGTCGCCAAAACCATGGGCGAGGGCGACCGCGAGAAGGCAAACCGATACTTCTCACTCTTTGTGTACTTTGCGTTCGGCACAGGCGTGGTTTTAGCCGTCGCGGGAATAGTTTTCATACGCCCCATCGCAGTGTTTTTAAAAGCCGAGGGAGAGCTGCTCGAAAATTGCGTCACATACGCGACAATTATCTTGTGCGCACTCCCCTTTTACGTGCTCCAGCTGCTCTTTCAAAGCTTCTTCGTGACCGCCGAAAAGCCGCACTTAGGACTTGCGGTGACAATATCCTCCGGCGTCACAAACATGGTCTTGGATGCGGTTTTGGTCATACTCCTGCCGCAGGAATATAAGCTTGCGGGCGCGGCAATCGCCACCGCAATGAGCCAGCTTGTGGGCGGAGTCGCGCCCCTTGTGTACTTTTTCAGAAAGAACTCAAGCCTTTTGAAACTGACCTCAACCCGCTTCGACGGCAGGGCAATCGTGAAGGCCGCGACAAACGGCTCGTCAGAGTTTATGAGCAACGTCTCGATGAGCATAGTCGCCATGCTCTATAACGCAAGACTTATGGAGTATGCGGGCGAGGACGGAGTTGCGGCGTACGGCGTCATGATGTACGTCAGCATGATATTCTCCGCCGCATTCATAGGCTACTCAATCGGCACGGCGCCCGTTGTGGGCTACCATGACGGCGCGAAAAACCATGCCGAGCTTAAAAGCGTGCTGAGAAAGAGCCTGATAATAATAGGCGCGTTCGGCGTGGCAATGGTCGCGGCGGCGCAGATACTTGCATGGCCGCTGGCAAAAATGTTCGTCGGATATGACGACAACCTCGTGGACATGACCATAAGCGGCTTCAGAATATTCGCCCTGTCCTTTGTGTTCACGGGCTTCGCAATATACTCCTCCGGCTTCTTCACCGCCTTAAACGACGGACTGACCTCAGCCCTGATATCGTTTTTGAGAACGCTTGTGTTCCAGGTCGCGGCGGTTATGATACTCCCCGAAATATGGGATTTGAACGGAATATGGATTTCAATAGTTGCCGCCGAGGTCATGGCAGTGCTGCTGAGCGTCATCTTCTTAATAACAAAGAGGAAAAAATACCATTACTGATGCTTTGCCGCATCTTAATTTGAGACGTGCTATAATTTATGATAACGGATTGTGGGATGAGCAATGTGAAAAACGGCGGAAAGCGCCCTTCGTGCAAAAGAATACTCAAAAACGCGCTCGTGACAGTCGGCATACTCGCCGCGGCCGCGGCGCTGAGCCTTGTTGTGGAACGCCTGCTTGAGATACGCGAGTACAGCGCGGCGATATTTGTGTTCGCCGTGTTTTTGATTTCGCTCTGGACGGACGGCTACGCATGGGGCATGGTGTCCGCGGTGGCGTCTGTCGCAATGGTGAACTATGCGTTCACCGCGCCCTATTTCAGCTTTGACTTCGCCGTGCCGGGGAGCTTTATTTCCGCGGTCATAATGATAGTAATTTCGTTTTTGACCTGCACCCTGACGACAAAAATAAAAAACCACGAATCCGAAAAGGCGGAAAGCGAAAAGGAGAGAATGCGCGCAAACCTGCTGCGAGCCGTCCCGCATGACCTGAGAACTCCCCTGACGACTATATACGGCTCCGCGTCCACGCTTTTAGAAAACGGCGACGGCATAGAGCCTAAAAAGCGGGAGCAGATGCTTCGCGGGATAATGGAGGACTCCGAGTGGCTTGTGAGGATGGTTGAAAACCTTCTGTCCATAACAAAAATCGACTCCGGCAAGGTCAAAATCATAAAGACCCCCACCGTTCTTGAAGAGCTTATTGATTCCGTGCTCATAAAGTTCAAAAAGCGTTACCCCGAAAGGGAGGTCGCAGTCGATATCCCCGACGCCATAACCATAATACCGATGGATGCCATGCTCATCGAGCAGGTCATAGTAAACCTGCTTGAAAACGCGGAGCAGCATGCATACGGCATGAAACACCTCTCGATAAAGGTGAGGGTGGCATCCGGCGAGGCGAGGTTTGAAATCGAGGACGACGGCTGCGGGTTTAAGCCTGAGCTGATAGCAAAGCTGTTCAGCGGGTATTACAGCGTGTCGGACGAAGGCTCGGACGGGCATAAGCACAACGCCGGAATAGGTCTTTCCGTCTGCCAGACAATTATAAAGGCTCACGGCGGCAGCATATGCGCCGAAAATCGCAAAGAGGGCGGCGCGCTTGTGAGATTTACGCTGCCCGTATCGCCGATGGAGGAAAACTTTGATGGTCAGCTCTACCAACAATAAAACCAACAACAAGTATAAAATACTCCTTGTGGAGGACGACGCGAACATACGAAACCTCGTCTCGACAATACTTGAGACGTCCGATTACCACGTGATAGTCGCGCAGACGTGCTCCATGGCGGAGTCGCTTTACAGCTCTCACCTGCCCGACTTGATAATTTTGGACTTGGGGCTTCCCGACAAGGACGGCATGTGCTTTTTGCACGAGGTGAGAAAGGACTCCCTCACGCCTATAATAGTCCTTTCGGCAAGGTCTGACGAAAAGGACAAGGTCGACGCCCTCGATGCGGGCGCAAACGACTACGTGACAAAGCCGTTCGGGTCGGCGGAGCTTTTGGCAAGGGTTCGCACCGCGCTCCGAAACAACCGCCACAGCTCCGATTCGGGAAAGCTCCCCGGCGGAAAGTTTGTGCTGGGCGACTTGGTGATAGACTACGACGCGCGTCAGGCGTTCATAGGCAGGCAGGAGGTCAGACTCACACAGACAGAATATAACATTTTGGCGTTCTTGTCGGAACACGCAGGCAAAATGATGACATATACATCCATAATAAAAGCAATCTGGGGCTATCTCGACGAGGGCAGCGTCAAAAAGCTTCAGGTAAACATGGCTAACATCCGCAAAAAGCTCGGCGCGAAGCCCGGCGAGGGCAACTACATAATAAACGAGCTTGGCGTGGGTTACCGAATGAACGGGGAAAGAGAACTTCAATGAATTTTTTGAGCGTAGCGTTTAAAAGATTGACGCCCGTGAGAATTATCGCCATAGGCTTTGCGCTGACGATACTTTTAGGCTCGGTGCTGCTGATAATGCCGTTCAGCGTCAAGGACGGCGTGGAGCTTGAGTACATAGACGCACTCTACACATCGACAAGCGCCGTATGCGTCACCGGACTTATAGCCGTGGACGCCGGAGATACCTTTACGCCCTTGGGGCAGTTCATACTTGCCGCCCTGATACAGGTCGGAGGACTGGGCGTCACAACCATAGGCGCGGGAATAATACTTGCCATGGGCAAGAGAATGGACTTAAAGAGCCGAAACGTCATAAAAGAGGCGGTAAACCTCGACTCCGGAAAAGGCATAGTAAACTTTGTAAAAAGCATATTTATCACCACCGTGATAATAGAGTTAATAGGGGCGGCTCTGAGCTTTACGGTGTTTGTGCAGGACTACCCCGTGGGCAGGGCCATAGGAATAAGCCTTTTCCACTCGGTGGCTGCGTTTAACAACTCCGGCTTCGACATTTTGGGCAATTTGCAAAACCTCATACCCTACCGCGACAACGTGATGCTGAACCTTGTTACGTGCGGGCTTATCATCTTCGGAGGTATAGGTTTTCTTGTAATCCGCGAGATGTGGACGAAAAAATTCCACTTTAAAAAGTACTCCATGCACGCTAAGGTGGTCATAACGGTCAGCGCGGCGCTCATAGTGAGCGGAACCATCCTCATAAAGCTCACCGAGGACGTGACATGGCTCGGAGCGTTCTTCCACAGCGTGTCGGCGAGGACGGCGGGATTTTCAACATACCCGCTCGGCGAGTTCTCAAATGCGGGACTTTTGGTGCTGATATGCCTTATGTTTGTCGGAGCGTCTCCCGGATCGACCGGAGGCGGTATCAAGACGAGCACGCTCTTTGTGCTGCTTCAGGGCGTGAAGTCCGCCGCAACAAACAAGTCGGAAAAGGCGTTCCGGTACTCCATCCCCAAGGATGCGTTCAAAAAGGCTGCGGTCATAACGCTGCTGGCGCTCAGCGTAGTCGTGACGGGAACATACCTTATGATAGTCATGGAGCAGGGCACCGATATAAGGCTTGTGGATGCGCTCTTTGAAGTGACGAGCGCGTTCGGAACCGTCGGCCTTTCAACCGGAATAACCACCGGTCTTAGCGTAGGCTCAAAGCTCTTGTCCATCTTTATAATGTACATAGGAAGGCTGGGACCGCTGACAGTGGCGTCGCTTTGGTACTTCTCAAGGGGCGAGCGCGTGAGATTCCCGGAGGGCAACATAGCTATAGGATGATTTGCCGCGGCAAAAAAGCCGCAGGCAAAAGAACAGGAGAAAATATATGTTTAACAAAGGCAAATCGGAGAAGATGTCCTACGGCATAGTGGGGCTGGGACGGTTCGGGTATGCGCTTGCCTCCGAGCTTGCAAAGTCGGGCTGCGACCTTGTGGTGCTCGACGGCGACGAGGATAAGGTTCGCAGCATGCGCGACTACACCGACAACGCATACGTGCTGACAAGCCTTGAAAAGAAGGCGCTTTTGGACACCGGAATACAAAACTGCGACGTGGCTGTGGTGTGCATAGGCGAGCACATAGACACATCCATTATGACAACCTTAAACTTAGTGTCCATGAACATCCCGAAGGTGATAGCAAAGGCGACAAGCGCAGAGCACGGAGTGATACTTGAAAAGCTCGGCGCGGAGGTCGTGTATCCCGAGCGGGACATGGCAATACGCCTTGCGAACAGGCTTGAGATATCGAGGATGCTCGACGTCGTGCAGCTCAGCGAGCAGATAAACATAACAAAAATGCACGTTCCGGCGCAGATGATAAACAAAACCGTCGTGGAGGTAAATCTGCGCTCAAGGTTTAACCTTAACATCATCGCCATAGAAAACAACGGCAAGGTGATAGAGGTTGTGAGACCGGACTATGTGTTCAGAGCAGACGACATACTCTTCCTCTCCGGCTCGAGAGAGGACATAGTCAAGCTCAATAACTGGATTAACAAGTAGACTTTGACGGGCGGAAAAGCCGGCAGATAAATCTTTACCGTTTCTTAGCCGCTTTTATGCTATCATAAATATGACATAATGGGTGCAGTGTAGACGCGTATCGGAAAAAGGTGCGCGGCGCACCCTTGTGTTATATATGGAGTTTTTCAGATGCTTAAAGCGGCTTTGGCGATGCATGGCCGCCCGATGGGTGTTTGCGCAAAGGGTTTCACCCGAGGCGGTTGTTTTTATGTATAAAGGAGAAGGCGCATGGTCACAGGCAGCGACAACATCAACCAAAGACCGTTTGAAAAAGACACCGGCGCGGGCGTGCCGGGTGAAAGCAAAGGTGCAAACGTGTCCGGCGGGGACGTTGAAAACAGGCAGTCCAAACGGTCAAAGAACAAAGTTTTTTTGTACATTTTGTACTTCATACAGGGAATAGTAGTCGGCTTCGGCGCGATACTCCCGGGAATAAGCGGAGGAACGCTATGCGTGGCGTTCGGAATGTACCGTCCGGTGATAGAGACGGTGTATCACGTAAAGGCCGGACTCAAAAAGTACGGGCTGATGCTTTTAACCTTCTTTGCGGGGGTGGGAGCAGGCTTTGTCGGGCTGTCAGGAATAGCGGCGGTGCTGCTTGAGAAAAACACAAGCCTTGTCACCTGCGCGTTCATAGGCTTTATAATAGGAACGTTTCCGGAGCTTTGGCGCGATGCCGGTGAAAAGGGCAGAAAAGGCAGTTCGATAGCTGCGATGATCATAGGATTTGCGGCGATGATTGTGCTCTTGTGGCTTTTTCGTTCCACATGGAACATCACGGTCGGAGCGGACTTTTGGGGCTTTGTTTTGTGCGGAGTGCTCTGGGGTTTGAGCTTTATAGTTCCGGGACTCAGCTCTTCTACGCTGCTTTTGTTCTTCGGGCTGTATGAGCCGATGCTTGCGGGCATTTCAAGAATTGATTTTACGGTGCTTATACCGATGGCGCTCGGAATGGCGGGATGCGTTCTGCTTCTTTCGAGGGCTGTAGGGTTTGCATATAAAAAGCAGTACGCAATTGTTTCCCACTGCGTGTTGGGAATAGTGTGTGCTACAGCGCTGATGATTTTCCCCTCGAGGAGCGATTTCGGCTCTGCGGGAGAGTTGTTGGCGGGGTTAGGGTTTATAGTAGTGGGAGCTGTCGTTTCGTTTTTGCTTTCAAGGGCATGCGACGAGCTCAAAAAAAGGACGGAAAAATAAGGGAGATTAGAATATGACTGCTGACCAGATATTCAGCTTCGGTTTGGGTACCGAAAACTTTAACTGGCTGACGCTCATAGGCGGACTGTGTCTGTTTTTGTTCGGAATGAGCGTGATGGGCGACGGACTTGAGAGGCGTGCCGGAAACAGCCTTAAAGCCCTTTTAGGCAAGCTGACAAACAGCAAGATAAAGGGCTTTCTGACCGGACTCGGAGTCACGGCGGTGATACAAAGCTCATCTGCCACGACGGTAATGGTAGTCGGCTTTGTAAACTCAAGGATCATGACCTTGAAACAGTCGATAGGCGTAATCATGGGCGCGAACATAGGCACCACGGTTACGGCGTGGATACTCAGCCTCGGCGGAATATCGAGCGACAATTTGTTCATGACGTTTTTAAAGCCGACGACGTTTACCCCGATACTTGCCCTTATCGGAACGGGGCTTATGATGTTCTCGAAGTCGAGCAAGAAAAAGGACGTCGGATCGATTCTTTTGGGCTTCACGACGCTGATGTTCGGAATGGACACCATGTCGGCTGCCGTCAGCGGACTTGCGAACGTGCCTGCGTTCCAGAATGCATTTTTGATGTTCAACAACCCCATACTCGGAGTGCTTGCGGGAATGATTTTGACTGCTATCATACAGTCAAGCTCCGCGTCGGTGGGAATACTTCAGGCGCTTTCCGCCACGGGTGCGGTCAGCTATGCGTCCGCGATACCGATAATCATGGGACAGAACATAGGAACATGCGTCACCGCGCTTTTGTCGAGCTTCGGAACGAACAAGAACGCAAAGAGAGCGGCGGTAGTGCATTTGTCCTTTAACGTAATAGGAACGATCATATGCCTGACGGTATTCTGCCTTGTAAAGGCTATACTGCATCCCGCGATACTCGATGAGACGGCAACCTACGTGGGAATTGCCACGGCTCATTCCGCGTTCAACGTGATATGCACGGCGATACTTCTGCCCTGCTCTTCACTTTTGGAGAAGCTTGCCTACAAGATTGTACCGGACGGCAAGGACACCGCGCAGGTTATAGACCTCGACGACAGGCTTTTGGCCACGCCCACGATAGCGCTTGCCGAGAGCAACAAGCTCGTTTGCAGAATGGCGCAGGACGCTGTCACGGGATTTGAGCTGAGCCTTGATTTGCTCACAAGCGGAAGCTACAGTGAGGAGACGGCTCAAAAGATAAGGAAGCTTGAGTCGGACACCGACCGTTACGAGGACGTTGTGGGAACGTTTTTGACGAAGATTTCCCACTATCAGGTGAGCGACGAGGACGGCGCGGAGATTTCAAAGCAGTTAAAAGCCATAGGCGACTACGAGAGGATATCGGATCACAGCGTGAACGTGCTCGAGTCGGTGGAGGAGCTTCACGGCAAGAGGATAGAGCTTTCCGACAAGGCGAAGAAGGAAATGGGCGTGCTTTGCAATGCGCTCAAGGAGATACTCGACACCACGCTTGAGGCGTTTGTAAACAACGACATGGCTACCGCGAGAAAGGTAGAGCCTTTAGAGCAGGTAATAGACAGGCTACGCATGGCGCTAAGGGACAGCCACATTGTGCGTTTGAAGAACGGCGAGTGCACGGTTGAGGCGGGATTCATATGGTCAGACCTGCTGACGAATCTTGAGAGGACGTCTGACCACTGTTCAAACATAGCGGTGTGCGTTTTAGAGGGAAACGAGCAGAGGATGAATCTGCACGAATCGCTCAGGGAGATAAAGTCGGGCAGTCCCCTTTACGACAAGCTTTACGACGAGTATGCGCAAAAATATTTAAGCGAGATTGCGAAGGTTTAAAGACCCCGTTATCTATATAAAAGTTATCAAGTGTCAAAGGAGTTGGTTTATTAATGGATCCGCTCCCCCGAAGTAGCGGCAGCGCCTTAATGAAGGCGTCGGATGCCTCCGGAAAACGGTCGAGCCGCACATGCGGCATGTCAGCCGAAGTGAAGGCGTACGGTAAAAGATGTGGCGGCCGGGCTGCAAGCCATTGGTGCGATTTTAAGCAGCCGGCAGTAGCTGATTTAAGAATCGGAGCGAGAGCAGGTGCGGCGGTATGCGCATCGAGCGAGAGCAGCGCAGGCGGATGTCGGGCGCGCGAGCCGAGCTTTTATTAGCGGTCAGGAAACACCGTGTTAGTTACATATTACGCATTCACACATAAATATTTTGGAGGTTAGAAGATGTCTGAGATGGTGGGGCAACTTATTTTACAGGTTGTACTTATACTTTTAAATGCGTTTTTTGCCGCGACAGAGATTGCGGTGATATCGCTCAACGAGAAGAAAGTCAAGGCGCGAGCTGAGGACGGAGACAAAAAAGCCAAGACGATGCTGAAGATGATTGAGGAGCCGACGAGGTTTCTTTCGACCATACAGATAGGCATCACGCTTGCGGGATTTTTAGGAGCGGCGTTTGCTGCGGACAATTTTGCGGAAGGTTTATCGAACGCAATAGTAGAGGCGTTCAACATCCCCAGGGAGCAGGCGGGGATAATAAACACTGCCGCGGTAGTATTGATCACGATTATACTGTCGTTCTTCACGCTTGTTTTGGGCGAGCTTGTACCCAAGCGTGTGGCGATGAAGTACAAGGAGAAGTTATCGGAGGCGGTATGCGGCATTATAGCCGGACTTGCGACGATATTAAAGCCGATAATATGGCTTTTGACGGTATCCACGAACGGAATACTGCGTTTATTCGGAATAGACCCGCACGAGAAGGAGGATCCGGTATCGGAGGAGGACATAGTGCTCATGCTTGATGCCGGTGCGGACGAAGGAAGTCTTGACCAGAGCGACATAACCTACATCAAGAACGTATTCAAGCTTGACGGAATGACTGCGGAGGACGTAATGACGCCGCGCAGGGCGATGGTTTTGATTTCGGAGGATGCGCCTGCGCAGGACATAGTGAGTGTCATAGAGAACGAGGGATACTCAAGGATACCCGTTTATTCCGAGACGACGGACAACATAGTGGGCATACTTTACGCGAGGGACTTTTTGCTCAGGTATCAAAGGCCGGGGTTCAAGTTATCCGACGTGATGTTTCAGCCGACGTTTGTACCTGAGACGGCGCACTTAGATGCGTTATTCAAGGACATGCAGAAGGAGCACAACCACATAGTAGTAGTTGTGAACGAATACGGCGAGACGGCGGGAATAGTGACGATGGAGGACATACTCGAGGAGATAGTCGGCGACATATGGGACGAGAGCGACGAAGAGGTTGACGATTTCACGCCCTTAGGCGACGATTTATACAGTGTACGTTGTTCTGCAAACATAGAGGATTTCTTTGAGTTCTTCAACTTAGAGCCGGACGAAGAGACGGAGGTCACGACGGTAAACGGATGGATCATAGAAAAGACCGGAGTGATACCGGAGGTTGGCGACAGTTTCGACTACGAGCATCTGACGATCACGGTTACGAAGGCTGACGATCTGATGACGCACGAGATCACGGTAAAGGTACACGAGCGTGCCGGTGAAGGCGAAGCGCAAGAGGAGTCCGGCGAGGACAAAGGCGAGAAGTCTGAGAAGGCTGACAAATCCGAAAAATCCGACAAGTCCGAGAAAGGCGACAAGTCTGACGAGGGCTGATACATAGGTTATTACTTATAAGGTCTCTGCGGGATTTCCCGCAGGGGCTTATTTTTTGTGGGGGGGTTGTGCGGCGCCGAGGGTTTGTGCGGGTCCCCACGGGCGCAGCGCGTCCCCCGCCCCCCCGCAGGGGGGCGGGGGCCGCAGCGCGTGCTTGTGCGCCCTTTCGCCGCCGTTCGGGCCGAAAACCCGGGCGCGCACGTGCAGAGCCGAAGCTGCGCTCGTGCGCGCCAGAAAAGTCGGGGCAGCGGGAAGGCGCGGCACGCGGGGCGGCCACGCCCCGCACGCCGCGCCCCGCTTTCACGCCACGCATCGCAGATAAATGACACTTTCCTTCCCCGCCCCACGGGCGCGCTCCCTGCCTGTGTGCCCGGCCCGAACGCCGGCGCGCGCTGCGCCCGAAACCATGGCGCCCGACAAACCCCTCTGAACGCTCCACCCCCCCATATGCCCCGTAATGATAAACCCTCGACCGCTTGCATAATCGCATAAAGTTGTGCTATAACATCTTTAGAAAAGAGGGATTAAACCGTGCTTAAATCGCTTGATAACAAAAACTCCGATATGGAAAAGGAATCCGTCCTTAAAACCCTTCCGTTTTGGAATAACCTTTCTCAAATCGAAAAAACCCAAATCGTTCAAAACTCCCAAATACAATCCTTCCGTAAAGACCAAATCCTCCATGGCTCCGGTACAAATTGCCTCGGCGCAATCGTCGTCCTCGACGGCGAACTCAGAAGCAGCATCGTCTCCGAAGAAGGTAGGGAAATTACCCTCTTCCGCCTCTATAAGGGCGATAGCTGCGTCCTCTCTGCATCCTGCGTCATAAACGTAATAACCTTCGACGCAACCCTCAGCGCCCAAACTGACTCCCGCCTTTTGGTCATAGGCCCTTCATACTTCTCAAAACTCGCCGACGAAAACGTCTACGTCCGCTGCTTTATGTACGAAAAACTCGCCCAACGCTTCTCAAATGTCATGTTCTCTATGCAGCAAATCCTCTTCAAAGGCTATGATAAACGCCTCGCTCAGTTCCTTACCTCCGAATATGACCGCACAAAAAACCCCGATATATGCTATACCCATGAACAAATAGCTGCCCTCACCGGCTCCGCAAGAGAAGTCGTCGCTCGTATGCTTAAACGCTTTTCGCAGGAAAAACTCGTCAGCCTGAAACGCGGATGCGTCACCCTGCTTGACCTCCCCGCACTTAAACGCCTAGGCTCCTAAATCATAAAAATTTTTAGATTTCACCTCGATTGCGTGACTTAGTCACTGTTTTTTCTTTAACTCCGTGCTATAATGTAACTGCAATATAGATTTGAACCGCTCAAAGGAGGAATGAACCCGTGAAAATTACTCTTAACCCTAACCCCGATGTGGTCAAAACCGTTAAGGAGGGTCTTAAAAGAACCGGCGGCTATTGCCCTTGCGTTCTGGAAAGATCAGAGGATACAAAATGTATGTGCAAACAGTTTAAAGAACAAATAAATGACCCAAACTTCGAGGGATATTGTCATTGCATGCTCTACTATAAGTCAAAAGATTAGTATAAAATACAGGAGGTATATTAACTATGGCAGAAATAAAGGTAACAAAGGATAACTTTGAGAAAGAAGTTCTTCAGTCAAACATCCCCGTGCTTCTTGACTTCTGGGCAACATGGTGCGGCCCGTGCCAGATGATCGCGCCCGTTTTGGAAGAAGTGGCAAAGGAAAAGGACGGAGCGGTCAAGGTCGGCAAGATAAACGTCGATGAGGAAAGAGAGCTTTCCGCCGCTTTCGGCATAGCAAGCATCCCGACTTTGGTGCTGATCAAAAAAGGCGTGGCGGTCGATAAAATCGTCGGCTATCACCCTAAGGAAATGATCCTCGACTTCATCAAGTGATAAAGCGATAACTCGGTAAATGTTGCAAAAAGCAGCCGGAGAAACACTCCGACTGCTTTTTTCGGCGCATGCGTAATTTTTTAAACGCGGCAGCAGATGCATGACGGCACTTGCACCGGTCAAACCGAATAACCGCCCGCCCCCGCCGCACACTAACCGGCGCGCTTTCTAAAGTCGCTCTGAGCATCCGCTCTGAGCATCCGCTCTGAGCATCCGCTCTGAGCGCCCGCTCTGAGCACCTGCCTGAGCAAGCTCCCCGAGTGCCGTCACCCACCCAA
>OHFX01000265.1_pt1 | contig 27947 bp, 21 predicted proteins | sample 1567691 | NCBI WGS metagenome assembly OHFX01 (sample SAMEA3879552, study PRJEB24766) | human gut metagenome | biome: human-associated habitat; feature: feces | place: USA | collected 1985/1987 | reverse complement strand
CAGATACTCATACCCTCTCTGCACCACTGCCGCATCCGCGGAGAAGATACCTGCCAGCAGATTCCCCCGGAAGAACACCAGTACAAAGACGAAGCATCCCACCAAAAGTCCGATGCCGATACCGGTGAACATGGTCTTCTTCGCCCGCCTCTGTTCTCCGGCACCTACATTCTGTGACACGAAAGAAGAAGTGGACTGCATCAGTGCACTGGGGATCAGCATGGCAAAGTTGACGATCTTGCATGCCACGCCGTAGCCGGAGGAAGCTTCCAGTCCCAGGCGGTTGACAAAGGCGCACAGTGCCAGGAAAGAGCCTTGTGTCAGGCACTCCTGCAAAGCTAACGGCAGACCAATCTGCAGGAATTTACCGCACTGGGGATTCCAACGAAAATCGTATCCGGTAATGGTAAAGGGCAGTCCCTTTTTCACAAGGCGTACAATTGCAAACACTACGCTCAATGCCTGGGCAAAAACAGTAGCCAGTGCCGCTCCCATGGCATCCATGCCCAGTCCTGCCACCAGTACCAGATCACCCACGATATTGACAATGCATGCCACGAAGACAAACAACAGCGGTGAATTGCTGTCACCCAGTCCTCGAAAGATCGCGGACAATACGTTATATGCCACAATAAAAAAGATTCCCGCACCACAGATCCGTATGTAAGCTGCGGTCAGTCCTACCGCCTCTTCCGGTGCCTGCATGAGAACCGCGATGGGACGGGCAAAACCAACCATGACCACGAACAGTACCAGTGAAATCGCTGCAAATACAACGGTTCCTCCGCCGATGATACTGCCGATCTGCTCCTCCCTCTTCTCTCCTAGATACCGGGCGATCAGCACAGTAATCCCCATTGCCAGCTGCGTCACTACAAAAGTCACCAGATTCAGCACCTGGCTGCCGGTAGAGACTCCGGACAATCCCGAAGTAGAGCCGAACCGTCCCACTACGAGCAGGTCTACCGCACCGTAAGCTGCCTGTAAGATTAAGGCGCCCAAAATGGGAACCATGAAGCGGAGCAACTTTTTCAAAATGCTTCCCTGTGTAAAATCCATCATGTCATTTTCTTTATTTTTCAAACTTCTCTCTCCTCTCGCACATCACCTGATAAAAGGTCTCTATGGTCTGTATCATCACTTTCGCATCTGCTTCGGAAATGCTCTCCAGATACGGTGCCAGACCGGCAAAATAATTCTCATTATATTTTTCCGACAGTTTTCGTCCCTCTTCCGTCAGAGAAATATAGGTGATCCTGCCGTCTTCCGCCGCATTGGCTTTCCGCAGATAACCCTTTTCTTCCATTTCTTTTACTGTCCGCGTCACGCCGGGACGGGGGATGTTCAGATAGTCACTGATATCTGAAATCTTCACAGCAGACCCCTGCCTCTCCATGATCTGGATCACATCCAGGAAATGAATATAAGAAGGTATCACGCCCGAGGGCAGCGCAGGAAGCATCTCTCGGATCCGTTTTGCCTGATAGCAGGCATCCAACATTCGTTTTATCGTCTGAATCGTCATTCTTTTCCTCTCTGATATCTTTTTCTATCCTATATTTTGTTTTTATAGTTACCTTGGGTAATTATCTTTGGTAATTATATGGAAACACTTTTAATTTGTCAATAGGATATTTTCATAAGAACGAAAACATATACATGAAAACAGCAGACCCTTTTTGTGGGAATCTGCTGTTTTTTTCCTATAGACTTCATTTTTTATTTTTCTTTATTTCAATTTCAAATCATACGTTTTTTACTTATAGAACTGTTTACGCATCCGATCTAGCATAGGCGTTTTTCATCTGCCCACTGAGTTCATACAGGACTTTATCCAGAGTATCGGCTGCCTCACACTGAAGCATCCCAGCAATCTTTTCGTTGGCCTCTTCCTGTATTTTTTTACGAGTTTCCTCATCGGTCTCCTGCTCCAGCAATGTATCATAACGGTTCAGGAGCTCGTGACTTTTCGCTGCCACCTTTTCCTGATAACGTTCGATATGGAACACGGATTTGTTATAAGAAGCATCGGCCATGGCTGCGATCATACGGCTCATCCAGTAGAAGTTCTCGGTGGAGACTTTTCCGGTGGTTCCGAACAGGTAGCCGGGTGTCGTATCTATGTCAGTGTAGAACGGAGCCAGTACATTAAATGCATTGGATGCAAACGCCAGCCACTGGATCGGCTCGCCCTCCGGACGCATCTGGATCAGGGTCATGACGTCATTGCGGTTGATGCCGATGGAACGATAGGCTCCACACATAGTTTTATCCCCATACGAAGCATAAGGATCATAGGGTGTTCCCTGATAATGGGAAGACAGCACGTATTTTACGTCCTCCACCGTGATCTTCTTCTCAGGCACCATGCACCAGGGCAGATCATCGGAAAACGGTGTGTACTCTGCATTCGGGCCATCCCAGACCTTTGTACGGGGATTCAGGGTCCGCAGCATATACCAGGCTCTTGCGGTATTGTATACATGGTCGGAATCGTCATGGCTTCCAAAGGCATCTCTGGCGGAAAAACTGCCGTCCTGTGACAGATCCAGGTGGTTCTTTTCAATAAATTCTTTCAGATCCGCGGAACACATATGCTCCTTTTGCTCCGTCAGCGCATCTTCCAGATCAAAGGCATCGATTCCGAACTGGTTCGGCATCACCACATAAGCGTCGTCCGGCACTCTCCGAGCGATCCAGTGATGGCCGCCGATGGTCTCCAGCCACCAGATCTCGTTTTTATCGGAAAAAGCAATACCGTTCATCTCGTAGGTACCGTATTTCTCCAACAGGCTTCCCAGACGTGTGACACCCTCTCTGGCACTGTGAATGTAAGGAAGCACCAGAGACACAATGTCCTCCTCGCCGATGCCGCCGGAGATCTCTTCCACACCATCCTTCGCCGGAACATATTCCACCAGTGGATCCGCTCCCAGAACTCTGGCATTGGAAGTGATGGTCTCTGTGGCCGTCATGCCCACACCTGCCGCATTGACACCGTGCGCTGCCCAGATACCCTCTCCGTCCAGTGCATTGGGGACTGCGGTATAACGCATGGGATCCTCCGGCAGATCGATCTCCACATGGGAAAGCACGGATTCGTATTTTTTCGGCTGTTCTTCCGGATGCACCACAACGAATTTCTTCGGTGTGAACTGCCCCGAAGGAGAATCGTCATTCCGGGCGATCATGGTGGAACCGTCATAAGATGCTTTTTTTCCTACTAATATGGTTGTACATGGCATAATCATTACCTCCTGATACTGTGTTTCAAAATTTTCTTCTCCGGCACCGGAAATCTGTGTTCCAGTCCTGGCACTTATGCCAGCTTCTGTCCGTTAATGACTACATTTTGAATTGTCTCCGGCCTGCCCTGTAAAGGCTCGATCTTTGTGAACTGTCTGCAGCCGGTGACTTCAATATTCTCCATCTGCAGATTTCTGAAATACGGGATGTCGTCCTCATTTTCCATGGCAATGGTCTCTTCCCGGTTCAGGGAATTGAGCACATAGGACATGGTCAGGATCACTGCCTCGCCCTTGATCTCGCTCATATGGATATTGCGGAGAGTGATATTTTCTACCACGCCGCCGCGGCCCAGCGCACTCTTCATGCGGACACCCACATCGGTTCCCACGAAAGTACAGTTCTCCACCAGAATATCCTTTACTCCGCGGGACATCTCACTGCCGATGACGAAACCGCCATGGCCTTCGTTCACCAGACAGTCATGGATGTAAACATTGCTGCAGGGCCCCTGAATCTTGCGGGCAATGGCATTTTTGCCGGACTTCATGCAGATGGCATCATCTCCGGTCTCAAAAACACTGTGATGAATATGCACATTAGTGCAGGACTCCACATCAATGCCGTCACCGTTCTGGGCATAATAAGGATTGCGGACCTGTATATGCTCCACCGTAAGGTTCTCGCAGAAATAGGGGTGGATATTCCATGCCGGAGAGTTCATGAACGTTACGCCTTGCAGAAGCACATTTTTGCAATGGCGCAGACTGATCATCACCGGGCGGTAAAAATCGTAATAGGGTGCCGCGGCGGCCAGTGCTTCCTCGGTGTTTCCCTGAATATTGTGGTGATTTCCTTTTAAAATCGACTCTGTGGGCATCCAGATCGCTGTTTCTTTCGTCTCTAACACATAAGGACTGATGGTAAACAACGCATCCCACTGCTTTTCCGTCATCTTAAACTTCTTGACCGGACGCCATTTATCACCGCTGCCGTCAATGATGCCTTCTCCGGTAATGGCGATGTTTTCTGCATTTTCCGCGGTAACGGGAGATACGGTGCGAATGCAGTCCTGACCTTCATAGCTGGTGATCCGCAGCGGATAGTCCTCTTTGGACTTGATGAATTTTAACATAGCCTGACTGTCCAGATGAAGATTGACACCGCTTAACAGCCGGAGCGGAGCCACCGCCCAGATGCCTGCGGGAACTCTTACCGTACCGCCCCCCTGCTCCGACACTTCGCAGATCGCGCGGTTAATGGCCTCCGCATTGTGTCTGCCGGTCTCGATCTGCAAATCGCCGCTCTTCGCGCCGTATTCTGCTATGGACACCTCCCGGTCCGGGAACTGGGGAAGTTCTACTTTATAATTCTGATTATACATGGTTATTGTTTTCTCCTTTGAATATTTTCATGGATACTTTCACATTTTCTACGTTTCTGATTCTAGCGTGTTCCGTTTCGGACTTCCACCCGGTTTTTGCGTTTTTCCGAAGGGTTCTACTGCTTATTTGTGCCCTTCCGCGCAGATCCAGTCCTCGCCGTCTTTTAAGTGAATCCGTACCTCTTCAAATCCTGCATTTTCCAGCAGTTCCCGGAATTCTTCCGGTGTGGGATTAAACAGATGGAATCTTTGAATGTTTTCCCGTACCTGTTCCGGCAGATCCTCCTTCTGGTAAATGTCGGCCACCAGTAAAAAGGTTCCCTGCTCCTTCAATACCCGGTAGACTTCTTTCAGATTCTCCGCGGGATCCGGCCAGAAATAAAAGCTTTCCACCGTAATGATCTTGTCAAAAGCATTGTCCGCAAAGGGCAGTTTTTCCACTGAGGCTTCCACGAGATCCATTTTTCCCTGCTGCAGTGCTTCTGCATTGGTTTTCCCGGAAAGCTCCAGTGAAGTGGCGGAATAATCCACTCCGGTCAGATGTCCGTCACGCACCTCTTCACTCATGCGTTTCAGAGTTGCTCCTCCACCGCAGCCGATGTCCAGAATCCGGTCATTCTCCCGGATCTTCCAGTGTTCCAGCGCCCAGCCGGTCACTGCGTAGTGGCTTTCGTTCATGCGGCGCAGCATCTTCTCCCCATCCTCCCCGACCGGTTTCCCGGGGTTGCCGGAGATGGTGATCGCCTGCTGGGTGCGTTCGTTGGTGGTTAGGTTTATGGTATTATTTTCTGTTTTTTCAGTCATGATCTTTATTCCTTCTTCCAGCCGCTTTCTTTTTGGATCTTTGCAGTTTTCTTTGCAATTTTTACTATCTCTATTATAATAGTAACTGTTTATAATCATGTAAAGGGCAATCCCGTTATTGAGAATATCTCTGAATAAGGAATTTGGCAAAACACCCGATACAAAGTACAATCTGCGAAAGCATACGCCGGAAATGCAGTGGAACGCTTGCAGGTTACGGAAAGGCATACATTTTTTATGAAATATTATCTTGCCCCCATGGAGGGACTGACCACTTATAATTTTCGCACTAACTGGAACCGCTGTTACGGCGGCATGGACAAATATTTTACCCCTTTTATCTCCAATCGGCACATGAACAGCAGAGAACGCAACGATGTACTTCCGGAACATAATGTGGGCATGTACACCGTACCGCAGATCCTGACCAATAAGGCGGAGGAATTTCTGTCGCTGGCAGAGCAGCTGGCCGGATATGGCTACCACGAGGTCAATCTGAATCTGGGCTGTCCTTCCGGGACGGTGGTGGCAAGAAACCGTGGTGCCGGCTTCTTAGGCACGCCCCGGGAACTGGAGGATTTTCTGGACGAGATCTTCGAAAAATGTCCACTGGAAATCTCCATCAAGACCCGCATCGGCATGGACTACATGGATGAATGGGCTCCACTGCTTAAAATATATCAAAAATTCCCCATGAAGGAACTGATCATTCACCCCAGACTGCAAAAGGAAGGTTACAAGGGGACACCCCATCTGGAAGCTTTCGCAGAGGCGGTGGAAGCCCTGCAATGTCCGCTGTGCTATAACGGGGATATTACCTCTCCGGAGTCGCTAACGCAGATTCTTACGAAGCTTCCCCGTATCGATACGGTCATGATCGGCCGGGGAATTTTGCAGAATCCGGGATTATTGCAGGAATTGAAGACTGCCTCCACGGAGAGTGTTGCGCTGCCGTCTTGTAAAGAGCGGCTGGCTGTCCTGAAGGAATTTCACACTTCCCTCCTGACCGGTTATCAGGAGATCATGTCCGGCGATACCAATACGCTCTATAAGATGAAGGATCTCTGGACTTTCTTAAGCCACAGCTTCGAATCTCCGGACAAATACGTAAAAAAGATCCGCAAAGCCACGGATGTCAGTGACTATAAGCTTACCGTCAATGCGTTATTCCGGGAGTGCGCATTGAAGTCGGAGAATTCTTGATCCTGACATCATCCCATACCTTTATTCCCCGGTGTCGAACTGTTCTCCTTCGTTGGCGTCTTCCATGACGGCCTCCGGCTCCGGGATGCCTGCATTTTCCACATAGCTGAAATGAATGACCGCCTGTGGCCAGTTGAAGCTGATCCGAGCGGTCTTCTGCCGCTCCTCGCCTGCCTTGCGGATCAGTTCCAACAGTTCCTGCAAGACTTCTCTGGTCAGATAGCCTCCCCGCCACTGGAACGTCATGGCCCGGCCTTTTTTCGCCATCTGCTGTGCTCTTTTATATACTTCTTCCGTTTTCGTAAAGGAAAGTTTTTTCTCCTTGTAATAAAAATGATCGTTGTCCGGACAGCCGGGTGCCGGGGCGATCAACGGTTCATGATCCCGGAACACTGCTTTATCTCCCAGATTGAAATAGTCGTAGCGGATCTCTCCGGGTGCTTCCGCATTGCCCTGATGTTTTCCCAATGTATTGTCAAATGTGGCATCCAGATGGTAATGCTGCCCGCCGATCCGCACAATATTCCAGGTGTGACGGTACTTGATCCCTTTCTCCGGATTGTTGCCGCAGATAGCGATTACACACCACACACCCAGCGCATCACAAAGCACCTTCACCGATTTGGCAATGCCCTCGCAGACACCCACGCCCTGTCCCAGCGGTCCGATAATCTCATGGGAATAGGGCTTTTTCAACTTATCGTAGGTGATATTTTCGCAGATAAAGTCGTGAATGTACTTCTCTTTTTCCCACTCTGTGAACTTTGCGGCAGGTCTTGCCAGCTTTTCCACCCGGGACTGCATGGCTTTCTGATGTTCTCTGATCTTATTTTTCTCAAACAGATACTCCGGCACGAAGATGATGTTGGGGGAGTCCTGATAATATCTATACCGATAACTCACCACCCAGAAGATCTCCGGATGATCCAGCCGCAGTCGGAAAAATACGTCATACAATTCTTCCGCCGGGATCCGCGGCAGCTGGATCTCGTCTGCCAGCGCCAGCACTCCCTGCTGCATAGCGTGATAGGCTGCCTGCTGGGGCTTGTTCATTTTCTGATAGTAATATGGTTCCATGGTAGTTTCCTATTCTATTGTTTTCATCTGTCTTATTTTTACATTTTAACAGAAGGTTTTTCTTTTGGGTGGATGTTTTTGATATTTTGAAAAAAATTTATTTCTTATGCAACTTTTCTGAAGACTGTACAGTCTAATCATCAGAGACCTGTAAGAAATGGTTTTATTACGAAAGGAGTTTTATTATGAAAAACAAATTTATCTGTGCACTTTTAACTACTGTGATGGTATTATCTTTTGCTGCCTGCGGCAATGAGGGAAACGGAGCTGCTGCCTCTGCGGAAAGCACCGTAGCTTCCGAAAGCCAGGTTACAGAAAGCAATACAGAAGCCAATACTGAAACCGCATCCACCGAAAGCACCTCTACGGCGGAAGGCGCCTATGAAGACAACTTTGCAGTTCCCACAGAGGATGCTACCGCTTTCGCTAAAAAGATCCAGGATGCCGTAGCCGCTGAAGATCTGGATGCTCTTGCTGATCTGGTCAATTATCCGGTCTATGTTGCTCTGGGCGATGGCAGTGTTATCGAAACCAGGGAAGATCTGATTGCCTTAGGTGCAGACAAAATCTTCACCCCTGAGCTGAAAGATTCTATGGCTAATGCTGATCTGTCCGAATTAAGCCCCAGCATGGCAGGCTTCACCCTCTACAGCACCGGTGACGGTCCTAACATCACCTTCAATGTCCAGAACGGAGTACTCGGCATCAGCGGTATCAATTACTAATCATTCTCGTACAAATCGGGGGAGCCTTTCATCAGGCTCCCCTTACTCGTGTCGAAACTACTGTTGTCAACGGTACCATAGTGATGTCTATGTTCCCGTCTGTCTTACGTGTGATCAGCGTTGCTCCCCGCTGGATATATTGCTTCGCGATGCCGGAATATCCCAGATAATCAATGGACATTCCGTAAGTCATACGGATACCTTTATAGGTCAGTGACAACGTATTCAGATGATCGTGTCCACAGAAGATCCATTTCAGCCAGCCGTTATCCACCGCTTTTTCGAAAAAATGAGGTGGTCGGTTCGATATTCCGAAATACTCATCCTTTTCTCCGATACTACCGTGTTCATAACTCACACTGTGATCGCCTAGTTTCATCTTCTCGTAGGCTTCCTTGAACTCCGCGGGCGGCATGTGGAAAAATGCCATAGCCGGTACTTTTCTCTCGTTCAATTTCTCCATACACCAGTCCGTCTGATCCTCATGGATGCAGTCGAAACCGCTGAAAAACCAGCCGTCGCCGTACATGTTAGAGTCCAGGTGGATGAGTGGCAGGAGAATTCTGCCTTCTCCATCGATCAGATCTAGTACAAAATTTCCGACGCCTGCAATGGGGTTTTGAGGACTATGCTCATATCTTCCCTTGGTAAAAACAGCGTATTTTCCCGTTGCAAAAATCTCCGCCAGCTGCTCTTTATTGCATGCAGCCCCCATCTCACAGTCATGATTGCCGAAGACAAACGTATAGGGAATCTGAAAACTATCCAGAAACGCTAACAGCTTTTGCGCCTGTTTTCTATTATTCATCGTCCCGCTTTTTGGGAAAAACGGAAACACGGAATCCCCGGTCAGGACGATCAGATCCGGTCCCGTCCGGCGGACCAGCTCCGTCACCGCTGCCAGCGCCAGCCTGTCCTTTTTCCAAGAAAACATGCCGAAACCAAGGTGCAGGTCTGTCAGCTGTAATATTTTATAATCTCTGTCCGTCGGGATGCGAAGAGAAAAAGTCTCTTCGTCCCGAATTTGAAAATTTTTGGAGGTATACATAGGAATCTCTTTTCTGTCACTTAGTCTGTTTCACTATTGTATTTGAGGTTTTTCTTAAAATCAGCTCAATGGGATCAATGCACCGATTGCAGACAGCAGCGTAGACAGCACCATCAGCACCTGAAATGGCACTGTGCCGATCACGCCGCAGATAGGACTGCTGCCGGCTTTTTTCCTGGACTTTCCATAGGTCAACACCAGCATGATGCTCACCAGTACCACAACGCCACTCATGATCCGGGTCAAAACGATAAAGCTGTTCACTCCAAACACAGCAAACAGGATGCAGGGGACTGTGGCGATCAGCCAGCTGATGCGGTTGCCGCTGCCGATCTGCTCATGAACCACATCGCGGAGGGCGAGAGTATTGCTCCAGAACGTAGTAAGTAAAGCAAACAGGGAAAATACACCTGCCAGGATCATTGCCCAGGTACCGATACTTTCTCCCAACTGCATGTATGCCAGTTCTTTTTCCAGTGCTCCCTTGGTTCCCAGGAGAACCGTGCCCGTTACGATCAGAACAAACACTGAGGAAAGCCCAAAACCAATGAAAATGGAGCGGCGGATCTGTTTCGCGTTGCCATCCAGACCTTTCACCACCTGGATTACTGCCTGATTGGCGGAAGTGGCGAATACCACCATGCTGTACAGTGCCAGCAGATTATTCCAGTGGAACTGTGCCCGTTGCAAAGAATTCAGCGGATGCATAAATGTGCCTACCGTCATCACTGCCACAATGCCCATGAGGACAATGACTGCGTATTTCTGCGCGATGCCCACGGCTTTCATGCCGATAAACACCACAACTCCGGCGATCACATAGTACAAAACCTGCGCCGCCACAAAAGGCATTCCGAACCAGTTCACAAAAATCTGGGCGCCACCGTTGATGTTGCCGCTGACACCGATCATAATTGCCAGTCCATAGACAATAAATACACTCCAGCTGAATATCTGCTTCATTTTCCCATGAAACAGCTCTCCTTCAAAGCTTTTCACCAGCTGGACACCACCGTTATTGTAAGACAGCTCGGCAATGATCAGATGCAGGATCACGTTCACGCAATAGGCGATCAATACCATCCACACGACATCCAGCATGCTGTTCTTCGTGGCAAGATACGGAACGGCGATGATGCCGGTACCGATGCTGTTGCCGACGATCATGCTGATGGCTTCAAAGGTCGTGAGATGGGCTTCGGATTGGATTTCTTTTGTCATATGGCTTCCTTTCTTATCTCAATAATGAAACTATACTTACACACAAGCTCACTAACGCCAAGAATGTAGCTGAAAAAGCATAAATTTGGTTGTTGTCTTCCTCTTTTTCAAATTCTCGTGCACCAATAATCAGCATACTACCTACGAAGACTAATATAAGTGACAATGCTCCTAAAGAAATATCAAATGGTAATCTACCTATTGTCATTAAATAAGGTATAAGTATAAGTCCTGTCATCCAAGCTATAAGTCCTACGCACCACATAATTAACGAAATAGCAAAAACAACAGGCAATTTATAGGCACCTTCTTTTAATTTTACTTTTCCAAAAATTTTGAAAGGAAAAATTAAAAAATTAAAAACGTAGAGTATTCGATATAAACAATTTATTTTGGGTGCATCCTCCACTGGTTTCTCATCTTTTTCATCCTCTATCCGTTTCATAGCTCGATAATAGGCTTCAGCCTGCATGCATACCCATTTTTCTTCATCTACTTCCTGCATACTTATTTTAGTAATTTCATTTATTTGGATGTTTTTCTTTTGTGCCTTTCGCTTTTTTCCTTTCACAAATATCTCCCCTTTTACACTTCATTACTCAGTGTCATTGTCTTCATAAGGTGCATTAGACTCAGCCGCCATTTGTTTCGTTCCTCTGGGTTCGAAATTATATACAGCTGTTTTTGTTTCCTGATCCGTAAAAGATTTAGAGCCTCCAATACCAAAATACTTATCGAAAAATTCTTTAAACTTGTCAATGACACCTTGCTTTTTCTTGTCTCTACCGCCACCACCAAACCGGGAGATTGGAGGCATTAATTTATCGATATCTGTTCCGGCTGTCTTAATCTCTCCATCCCGGAATGCATTCTCCATAAATTTTCGCGTGTCTTCTGGTTTCAGCTTCTCTTCGGCAATAATAGTATCCAAATCATGGTCACGTTGTTCTACCACATACTCATGCCACTCGTTCATAACATCATCCACATCGTTAATTCCAGCAATAAAGTTTTCGATAAGCTGCTTCTTGCTACGCAATTCCGGACTGGCATCAATAGCTTTATTAATACTTATTAGAACTTCTTTGTCTTCGCAATGAGTATCATGATACTTCTTTACAAGCATAAGAATATAGTCAATATTGATTTCTATCTGACGAATCAGTTCAATTTCAAATACTACATCATCTGTAATATCCGTCCTTTCTCGCCGTTTATTTCTCCATTCATCACGCAAATCCTGATAACGTCCTAGATAATCCTGTAAATCACGCTCTGAGATCAATTCATTCCCCTTAAATTCATCAAAGGAAAGTAAAAGGTTTCGCATGCGAAGAATTGCTCCAAACAAAGCGATAAAGTCCTTCTGATTCTGTTCTCCAATAATTTGCGGTTCTGACAGAGGGAACTTATTGCTTAATTCTTCTATCATGTCCACATAGCCCGGCATAGACTTTCCATCTGCGGACTCATAACCATAATAGTAGTCCTTAAAACTCTGCAGTAAAACGATGCCTCCGGCATTCTTGTCCCCAAACAGAGAAATTGCACTATCCACACGCTTCTGCAGATTTCTGAAACACACAATATTTCCAAAGGTCTTAATAGAATTAAGAATACGGTTCGTCCGAGAAAAAGCCTGTATCAGACCATGCATCTTCAAATTCTTGTCCACCCACAAGGTATTCAGTGTTGTAGCATCGAAACCTGTAAGGAACATGTTTACTACAATCAAAATATCCAGTTCCTTATTCTTCATACGAAGCGACACATCTTTATAGTAATTTTGGAATCTGTCACTCGAAGTATCATAATTCGTATGGAACATTTTGTTATAATCCTCAATGGCTTCTTCCAGAAAGTCCCTGGAAGTTTGATCAAGAGCTGATGTGTCCTCCGAATTTTCCTCACCAAGAATGCCATCTGACTCTTCCTCATTTGCACCATAGCTGAAAATAGTTGCAACACGTAATTTCTTTGTGGGATCTGCTGCCATCTGCTTCTTGAATTCCTGATAATACAATTTTGCCATCGGAACACTCGATACCGCAAAAATAGAATTGAACCCGCTGATACGCTGTTTTTCTTTGATTTCCTCTACCTCATCCCTTTTAGCAGAAGCTACTTCCGCAATATTGGTGAGTGTATTATACATGTATGTTTTATCTCCACGATAAGTCTTCTGGTCAAAGTGCTCCAGTATGTATTGTGTCACAATGCGAATACGTTCGGGTGCCATCATAACCTTTTCACGATTGATGTCCCATACCATCTCGTCTGTGATTTCTTCCTCCACGTCCATTGTTTTAATATAATCCACACGGAACGGAAGGACATTTTTATCATTGATTGCATCCACAATCGTATAACTATGTAATTGATCACCAAAGGTCTGACCGGTAGTGAAGAACTCCGGATTTTTTGCTCTGCCGGAGTTAACAGAGAAAATCGGTGTTCCGGTGAATCCAAACAAATGGTATTTTCTGAAATTTTTTACAATAGCCGTATGCATATCTCCGAACTGACTACGATGGCACTCATCAAAAATAATCACAACATGCTTCATGTACACTTCGTGCCCGGGATTCTTTTTTATAAAAGTGGCCAGTTTCTGAATGGTAGTAATGATGATATGCGCATCTGGGTCTTCCAACTGCCGTTTTAATATAGTAGTTGAGGTATTGCTGTTGGCTGCGCCCTTTTCAAATCGATCATATTCCTTCATCGTCTGATAATCCAAATCCTTACGGTCAACGACAAACAATACCTTATCAATATAGGGAAGCTTTGATGCCAGTCTTGCTGTCTTAAAAGAAGTCAGCGTCTTACCAGATCCTGTAGTATGCCAAATATATCCGCCGCCCGCAACACTGCCGTACTTCTTATAATTATTGGCAATTTCGATACGATTGAGAATGCGTTCCGTTGCTGTAATCTGATAAGGACGCATAACCATTAACATATCCTCAGATGTAAAAATGCAATATTTTGTGAGAATATTTAAAATCGTATGCTTTGCAAAAAAGGTCTTGGTGAAGTCAATCAAGTCTGGAATAACCCGGTTATTTGCATCCGCCCAAAAGCAGGTAAACTCAAAACTGTTGCTGGTCTTCGTCTTACTTGCTCCCCGCTTCTCATGTTCCTTTTCCGCATTCCGTCTGGTGCTGTTGGAATAATACTTTGTATGAGTACCATTTGAAATAACAAAAATCTGAATATACTCATACAGACCATGTCCTGCCCAGAAAGACTCCCTCTGGTAGCGGTTGATCTGGTTAAATGCCTCACGTATGGAAACACCTCGGCGCTTCAATTCGATATGCACAAGAGGCAGACCATTAACCAATACTGTAACATCATAACGATTATTATGTTTTGCGCCATTGTCCGTGCTAATCGCATACTGATTGATGACCTGCAACCTGTTGTTATGGATGTTCTTTTTATCTATGAGTGTAATATTCTTGGAAGAACCGTCATCACGAGTCAGAACTTGGACATTATCTTCCTGTATTTTTCGAGTCTTTTCCACGATATGTTCATTGGGATTGGCAACGGCATTTTTGAAAAAGTCCTCCCACTCTGCATCAGAAAATTCATAATTATTCAATTCTTCTAACTTTTTACGGAGGTTGGCAATCAAGTCTTTCTCCGTGTGAATAGGTAAATATTCGTATCCCTGTTCACAAAGCAGCCGGATAAACTCCTGTTCTAATTCCGCTTCGCTCTGATAACTATCCGACCGTCTCTTGACCGGCTCATATTCTGTGACAACAGTATTCTCATTTGTTTCTGCTATAATGTTAAAGTACGGCACAACATCGCCTCCTTACTTTGGTAATTCTCGAAAAGATAATAACTTGTCCCTATAGTATTCATATTGTTTCTGACGTGCTTCGACTTCTGCTGGAAGTCCATTGGATAGGTCACTGCAAAGAGTATCAAACCGGTCAAGAATATCAACAATATGCTTAACTTTTTCTTCTCCCGGAACAGGAATCATTATTTTATTCAAATTCTCTTGATTGAGCTTTGGTTGTGCTCCACCAGAAATAAACTTACTCAAATCTATGGAATTCAAATATATCTCCACATACCTTCTTAATTCATAAGTATCAAATTTCAAAACATGGGCGTGATTATTTACCCAATTCCTTCCCGAAATAGAAAAAGCAATAGGTGTACTTCTTGCAAGAAGATTAGCGCCATCCTCCGATACAAGTAAATAATCTCCATCGAAAATGTAATCTGATACATAATCTACAATTCCTGATGCGCCATAATACGGATATTTCCCTGCTTCTCTTTTTTGCTTTGTGACAGGCTTTCTTTGATAATCACAGTTTTCGGATATTTTGTCCAATGTCAGATACGCATAGCCAAACACATACTGTATAAGTTTAATTATACTTAGCTCTGTCTGTCTGTCTGTCTGTCTGTCTGTCTGTCTGTCTGTCTGTCAAGACGGTGCTACCTTTTTCTGCAAATGTCAAGAGTAAATCACGATAGTATTCATATTGTTTTTGTCGTGCTTCGATTTCAGCAGGCAATCCAATGTTCAAGTCAGTGCAAATAGCTTCAAAATTATCTAATACTCGAACCAAACGTTCTTGTACATTCAACGGTGGGAGCGGAATAAAAAAATCATTAAGCTGTTTCAAATTTAAATTCGGTTGTGCAGAACCCTTGATATTTTTTTGCATATACCGCTTCATCAAATCAGATTGCAATAAATACATTACATATTTGGGGCAGTTGCCTTTTGCAAGCCTAATGATTGCAAGAGCTTGATTGGTATTTGCAGGTAAAATTTCTTTAGGAACTATTGCACATTTCCCAATTGTTGCTCCTGCAATGGTAATAAGGATATCATTTTCTTCCAACATAGATCTTCTCAAAAATGTGGTATGCGTTTCTTCATCCACATAAGACAGCTTATTTGGAATAATCTTCGCTCCATCAAATGCTTCAGTTTTTACAAAAGATACCCCTGTTTTAGTATAGCTTTTAGGTGTTGTACCTTTGGTAATAACAGAGCATATATCCCCCAAACGAACGTGTTTGATTGTAGTATCAAATGTAAGTATATTATCTCTATAATACTCATACTGTTTCTTCCGAGCTGTAAGCTCGGAAGAAAGCTCGGCTGTAAGCTCGACTGTAAGTAACGTGAAAGAGTCCAAAATATGGACTATTTCACGTTGTATCTCCAGAGGCGGTACAGGGAACTTAAACTTTGCAAATTTTTTCATGTCAACTGATGCAAAACTCGATTCATTCAAATTTTGCAAACAATACTCGTCAAGTTTATAGCAATAATAAAACAAAAATTTAGGCATAAACCTATCTTCATATTCAGGCTTAACCATTAGATAGGTAAATCTCTGATTTGCAAGTGATGGAACTGTTATAAGTGCATGTTCTCCAACAGTTGCCGAAGTTGCTACTATAATTGAATTTTCAGGAAATAATTGCCCTTTTACCGCACATTCATTCACATGCTGAAGTGCATCCGATAATATGTTACCATTGGCTCTTATGTCTTCCATCTTAAACCAAGGGACTGTTCCATTTTCCCAAAACTCACTTTTGGATTTAGAAGGTGTGTATCCATTCCTTGTTATAAACAATTCTTTGAGCTCATGCATTTCAACTCCATCTGGACACAATTTTTCAATTAATTCATCTAATCTGCTCATCGCATCATCTCCGCTATTTATTCATGCGAATAATCCTTAACTTGCTTTCGCAGTATATATTCATCACTCGTTATATACTTGTCATCATATTTCGTTTTTGCAATTGGAGAAAAATAATGTCCATATCCTTCCAATACTGGGCTAAAATCGCTTGTAACTGCACAAGTCACCTTCGCTATGTTCTTTCCTTTATAATCGCCTAAGCATAATGCAACCTCACGAAGTGAAAGTTTTTTAAACCCTTGTTCAAAAAATAAAAAGCAAACGCCTCCCGCTTTGGCTTCTGAATAATACGCAAGACAATCTGGCTTTTCACGTCCTATTTTATCAATAAACTCTTTTTCACTACTGGTCAATTCTTCATGGTTACCAACTTTTTTCAAAATCTTATCAAAGCCAAAATGGACACCATCAATTATCCGAATATTTTCAGCCGGATAAATTGTAGGAATAAAACTGCTCCCATCATCATATGCCCAGAATGTCAAAATATTATTACCTGATCCCCACTTTTTGATTTCTGCCCTTGCCGTTTGCGGACTGTCTGCCCAATATGACAGTTTTTGACCGGGAAAGAGATTTGAATACCTATTATCTTTTCTACTTAATCTCAGATTCCCGCTATGAAGTTCACTTACTGTTTTTCCATAATAACCATCGTTAAATTCAAGGCATCTAAAAAAATTAAAATCATGTGATTCTATTATCGGCAATTCCTGATGTTTCCATATATCCATTCCCCAGTATTGATTCGGAAAAAATTCTTCCATAAATCACACCTCGATTTCTGCAATGATTTTATCAATCTCATCACGAAGCACTTGCTCACGAGCAACAATTTCCTTAATTTCTGCATTCAGCTTCACAATGTCTATTTTCTCTCTGGTATCTTCGGCTTCGACATAAGTGGATACAGACAAATTATAATCATTGCCGGATACTTCTTCATAGCTTGCCAGATGTGCAAAATGTTCCACTTCTTCACGCTTAGCAAACACATCCACAATACGGTCAATATTCTCTGGTGTCAGCTTATTATTGTTGGTCACCTTCACACACTCGCTTGTGGCATCAATAAACAAGGTCTTGTTGTCTGCCTTGTTCTTTTTCATCACCATAATACAGGTCGCAATCGAAGTACCAAAGAACAGGTTACTTGGTAACTGAATAATACAGTCAATATAGTTATTGTCCACCAGATATTTACGGATTTTTTGCTCTGCACCACCACGGTACATAATTCCCGGAAAGCATACGATGGCAGCAGTTCCATTGGATGCAAGCCATGACAGACTGTGCATAATAAACGCCATATCCGCTTTGCTCTTAGGTGCCAGAACTCCAGCCGGAGCAAAACGAGGGTCATTGATGAGCAGTGGATTTTCGTCTCCCGCCCACTTGATAGAATACGGTGGATTAGACACGATCAACTCAAATGGCTCATCATCCCAGTGCTGTGGACTAAGCAATGTATCTTCACAAGCTATATCAAATTTATCAAATCCCACATCATGCAGGAACATATTGATACGGCACAGGTTGTAGGTTGTGATATTGATCTCTTGTCCATAAAAACCGTTACGGATAGCATCCTTTCCAAGAATTTTCTCAGCCTTCAAAAGCAATGAACCCGAACCACAAGCCGGATCATATACTTTATTGATTTCTGTTTTTCCTACAGTGCCAAGGCGTGTAAGCAATTCAGACACATCTGCCGGAGTAAAGAACTCTCCACCAGATTTTCCGGCATTCGATGCATACATGGTCATAAGGTACTCATACGCATCACCAAAGGCGTCAATGGAATGGTCTTTTACATCTCCCAGATTCATTTCGCCTACGCCATTCAGCAGTTTTACAAGTTTTTCATTACGCTTTGCAACGGTAGAACCCAGTTTATTGCTGTTTACATCATAGTCATCGAACAGTCCGGCAAAGTCGCTCTCTGCCTCACTGCCTTTCGCTGATTCCTCAATGTGACGGAACACACGCTCCAGTGTTTCATTTAAGTTTTCATCATTCGCAGCATTGGCACGGACATTACAGAAAAGTTCACTCGGAAGGATAAAAAATCCTTTTTCCTCTACCAATCCTTCTCTTGCTTCTTCTGCATCCTCATCCGACATTTTTGCAAAGTCAAAACCGACGTTGCCCGCCTCAATCTCACCACTGTTTATGTAGTTACATAAATTCTCAGAAATATAACGATAAAACATTGTGCCAAGAACATAATTTTTAAAATCCCAGCCATCCACTGCTCCACGGAGTTCATCTGCTATTGCCCATATTGCGCGATGCAGTTCATCACGTTCTTGTTCTTTTTTAGTATCGATCATTCTATTTTCCTCCGTTGTCATTGGATATAAATTATATAGTAGTGCCTCTGCTACATTTAGCACCAATTATATTTCATCATTAAAACTAAAGATAATTTTAGTATACCATGCAATTACGCTTTTCGGATTTTTAATTATATCATTTTATAAAAAATGACATAATTAGGTTAAATTTGATATAAATAGAAGGAGAGATAATACTTAAGTTATCTCTCCTTCTGTTTCTACTCCTTCCGCTCCGGCAGCATCCCCCTGATCTTCACGCCACTCAGGTCCACATCCAGCACGATCTTCACCATCCAGAAGAACAACAACAGTACCAGCATCGGGATCACGCAGGAAGTAATGATCATCACGGCAACCGCCTCGATAAAGTGATTGAGGGAATTCTCCACCTTCTGTACCAGTTCTTCGGTAGAAATTTTCACATTTTCCACAACATTTGCCACCGAATCTTTAGCGCCGGAAATAGCGTCTTTTGCCCAGTCGAAAATGTTTGAGACAGATCCGGAGTTATTGTTTTCCTTCTCCTGCACATTACCTGTAACAGTTTCAGAAGCTTCTGTTGTTCCGATTCCGGTTGTTTCCGTCGCATTAGTGTCATCCACCACGCCACTGTTTTCCAGTATGTTCTGTGTGTTCTTGGCATCTTCAATGGTTGCTTCGATCTGGGTCTGATAGGTGTCACCGATGAGGTCAGAGATCTTCACACTGGCAGGAACCACGAAGGAGATCGCCAAGCCGAACACCGCAAGCTTTGCTGCCAGTTTTCGTACCGTGGCATTTGCAAAGATCAGATTGAATATCCACAAGCCACAGGCAATCGGAATCAGGTAGGTAAATGCCACATAGCCGGTAATCGTCACGAGATATTTTTCCAGATAGATAGCGCAGAGGACCACCAGCAGATACCCGCTGACATCTGCCATTTTCTCCGCGATGGGTGTTGCCGTGTCGCCCGGAAGCAGGGTGATCAGCGCCGAAGTCACCGTGGATGCCGCCGTCAGTTCCATGACAGTCTGTTTTTTCTCATCCAGAGAGGTGATGGTCTTCTGATGATTCTCCGGGGCGGAGGCGTATTTTCCGATAACGGTTATGGATAGAATAGCGACCAACAGCAAAATCACTGCCGTAATGCATTTTTGTTTGTTAAAGTTCATGTGATTACCTTCTTTCCTTCTCGATTTCGATATTATTTCCCACAAATACCCTGCCATTACATTTTTCAGGACGTAATATGAACTATATGCTACACTTTTCAGGACGTAATCCAATGTTATCTTACACTTTTCAGGACATAACTTCTATTTTAGGATGACGTTACTTCAAAAATCTCCGTAACATCTTCTCTTTCATCTCATCATACCTCTGATACCGTATCGGCAGATCCATCCATGTCTTTTTATCCACAATACTTCTATAATGGCTGAAAGTCTCGAATCCGGCGCGTCCATGGTAGCCGCCCATGCCGCTCTCGCCCACGCCGCCAAAGGGCATGGCGCTGGTGGCCAGGTGGATGATGGTGTCGTTGATGCAGCCTCCGCCAAAATGGCAATAGTTCAGGATCCGCCTCTGGGCCTTTTTGTCTTCGCTGAAAAAATACAGAGCCAGAGGATGGGGATGTTCCTCCACACAGCGGATTGCCCAATCCACAAAGTCTCCTGTGGCTGCATGCGTCCCGGAAGCATCCCTGCAAAAATCATTTTGTGCAACACCTTTCTCTGCATCATGTGCATTATACGTCAGCACCGGCAGGATCGGTCCGAAGATTTCTTCTCCCATCACGGCATCTTCCCAGGTCACATCCGTCATCACTGTGGGAGCAATCCGCAAAGTCTTTTCGTCATACTGCCCGCCGCAGACGGTCTTTTCCGCATCCATCAGCCCCAGCAGTCTATGAAAATGCTTTTCGTTGATGATTTTTCCATAATCCGGATTTTGCAGGGGATCCGCACCAAACTGTCGGATGATTTCAGTCTGAATGGTTTCCACCAGCTGATCCCGGATCTGGCCATCGCACAAAATATAATCCGGTGCCACGCAGGTCTGCCCGCAATTCAGATATTTTCCGAACACGATCCGCCGGGCCGCCAGCGGGATCTTTGCCGTAGCATCCACGATGCAGGGGCTTTTCCCACCCAGTTCCAGCGTCACCGGGGTCAAGTATTCCGCGGCACTTCTAAGCACCTCCTGTCCCACGATCTTGCCTCCGGTGAAAAATATCATATCAAACCGCTGCTGTAACAATGCCTGATTCTCTGCTCTGCCGCCGGTGATCACAGCCACGTATTCTATCGGAAAACATTCTTCCAGAATATTTTTCAGCACAGCTGCCGTCGCCGGAGCATATGCACTGGGCTTCACCACCGCCGTATTTCCGGCAGCTATGGCATCAATCAGCGGATCCAGCGTCAGTAACACCGGGTAATTCCAGGGGCTCATGATCAGCACGGTGCCATAGGGTGACGGAGAGCGAAAGCTTATCGCTGCGAACTGTGACAGCGGTGTCGGCACTCTCTTTTCCTGCATCAGCCCCCGCAGATGTTTCTGCATCCAGGTCAGCTCCGAGAGCGTCAGTCCGATCTCGCACATATAGCTCTCCATCCGGCTTTTTCCCAGATCCTGTTGCAGTGCAGCATTCAGTTCCTCTTCATGGTGCTGCAGGGAGGCCTTTAATTTTCCCAGCTGTTCTGCCCGAAATTTCCGGGAAAGTGTGGCTCCCGTGGCAAAATATTCTCTTTGTCTGTTCAATATCGTCCGGATCTCCTGCTCTGTCATAGATGTCTCCTGCTTTCATATCTTTATACTACATAGCATACCACATAATTATTCAGAATCACATTCGCCCTATTAATCATGTCAAATGTTCTTGCGAGTGCAAGCACTCGACGTACATATTGACCTGATTTACATGCCTCTGAATAGTTACATACTACCCAATTTTGAGTTACGGTGCAACCGCTTCCCATCTCATCCTATACAATCGAGCAGGCTGGCTCCTACTCGATTTGTATACTTTGTACACCATCTCGCTTAAAAGCTCGATGATGTACATTCGCCAAAATGGGAGCCGTACCGTTTCCGATACCGCTCCCTGAAGTATTTCCCGTTATTTTCCTGCTTACACAAAGTCTGTTTACAGGATTTCTTTCAGATATCTCTCTAACGCATCCTGCCAGGAAGGAAGCCTTACGAATCCGTTCTCTGTCAGCTTGGCTTTGCTCATGCGGCTGTTCTCCGGTCGCTTGGCTTTCGTCGGATACTCGGAAGCCGGTACAGGAGCCACATCCACTTTCATACCCGCCTGGCGGAATATCTCGCAGGCAAATTCATACCAGTTACAGATACCTTCGTTGGTAGCATGATAGATACCGTATTTATCCGTCAGGACCATATCCACCAGAAGTCTTGCCAGATCATAAGTATAGGTAGGAGATCCGAACTGGTCATTCACCACTGTGAGATGATCATGGGTCTTGCCCAGATTCAGCATGGTCTTGATGAAGTTCTTGCCGTTGACTCCGAATACCCAGGAGATTCTTACGATAAAATATTTCTCCAGTGTATTCTGTACTGCCAGTTCTCCTTCGTATTTGGTCTGTCCGTATACATTCAGCGGATGACGCTCGTCCTCTGGCTCCCAGGGTCTGGTGCCCTCGCCGTCAAACACATAATCGGTACTGATATAGACCATCTTGCAGTCCAGCTTCTTGCAGACATTCGCAATGTTCTGTGTGCCGTCCGCATTGACCTTACGGCAGATTTCCACGTTATCCTCCGCTGCATCCACTGCGGTATAGGCTGCACAGTGTACCACAGCGTCCGGTGCCGCCTCTCCGATCACCTTTTCCACGCTGTCCGCATCTGTGATATCCATCTCCTGAATATCCACGCCGACAGCCTCAATTCCGCACTTTGTCAACTCATTTACCACATCATATCCCAACTGGCCTTTTACGCCTGTTACCAAGACTTTCATAGATTGCCTTCCTTTTCTTTCCTATGCTTGTGGCACAGGTCTCTGAACCGGCCACATACATGATTATAACATTCCCGGCAGACATCAGCAACGAAATACTTCACTTTTATAAATCTGGTGTAAAAAATCCGGGGATGATCCCCGGATCTTTCTGATTAAATTTAAACAGTCATATAGCTTTGCGCTGCCCGCCGGATATCCTCGACAATTCCTTCTGCCTTTTTATCCTCCAGTTCGGTTACCTGCTTTCTAAGCTTCCACCAGTTCCAGCCGGGATGTGCATTTTCCTGCAATTCTATGATTCTTTTCTGGTATTTTCTGCATAATATAAAATAAATCACCAAGAGTAATAAAACACCAATGCCCAGCATTCCGGCTACTGTGTCACCGTAATATCCACTCTTTGCTGCCTGTGCAAGCGGTGTCGCTTCATCTTCAATTTGTACGATTCGATAACCTGTCAAAATCACAGGTATGGAATATAACATGCCGCTCATCTCGACCGCCTCCGTTATTTCTTAGTCTCTATCTATAAAGACTACTTATCCATGAAAAACGGCTCACATTTTTCGATATTTTTTTCAGGAATTCCTACCGGTCTGCTTCCGGAAATTTTTATCGCATAAATTTACTTTTTATGGGAAATCCGATATAATGGTGATATAGATTTTCACACGGCTATTTGTGCTGCAGGCGTCACAAAGCAGCCCTTATCGCAGAATCAAATTTGAAATTTGATTCGCGATTTCTCCGACGGAAGGAATCGTCTGCAGAATGGAGATTATTATGAAAAAAAGTTTCATACGACATATTTTTGCTGTAAGTATATTGTCCTGTTGTCTGTTATTCGGAGGATGCAGTCAGAATTCTGACGGAGAGGATACATCCTCCGCCACGACTGCTTCCACCTCCCCGTCTGAGACTGTTGCCGCCCAGCCTGCCGATGTTTCCCCGGATTCCGATTCGTCTGCCATAGAATCCACTTCGGAGGATACCAGGGCACTCACTCTGTCAGTAGTCAATATGTGCGGCATCGAAATCGGTATGGTAGCGGTCATTGATCCCGTGACCGGGGAACAGGTAAATATGGATTCCCTGTCGGATCAGGAATCGATCTCTATGGAAGCAGACTGGCCCTCCTCTGTCAATGAGTTCCAATGGGCTCTCTACAATACTGACGGTGAATTATGCGTTGAGGGGACAACCGATATCAGCAGTGCCCAGACCACAGTGACTCTTCTGCTGACCGGAGACGGTGATCTGGAAAAAGTCGAAGAGCTCTTCGAGTAATCCGCTTTCCAAGGTCTAAAAAACGACATCCACCGGGAGAATCCCGATGGATGTCGTTTTTGTTATCTTTTATTCTTCGATATCTCCTGCATTTTCTGCCTGAGCCTTCAGCTTCTTCTCATTGTGCTTCTTGTACATTTCATATCCGGTTGCACCGAGGATCAGAATGATCAGCCACCACCACCAGGACATCTTTGCATGTTCGCTTTCCACAGCTACATCTGCCAGGGGAACAGCCTCTTCTTCGATATTTACGGCTTCCTTGGTCTCTTCCTTATCGGAACCTGCCTGAACGGTTTCCTGTGTATTTGCAGGAGCTGCTTCTGCAAGAGGTGCTGCTTCGTCAGCGATCTGTACAACGGGTGCTGCTGCCTGGTTCTGTGCAACTACGGTTGCCTGTGCTGCGGGTGCTGCTGCCAGTGCAACAGGTGTAACAACTGTTGCTGCCTCTCCGGCGCCTCCTTCCTCTGTATCACCGGCACCTCCGGTCTCACCTTCTCCACCTGCAGGTGTTCCGGGTGTAGGTGCAGGAGTCAGACGCTCGATCACCTTATCCAGCTCTCCGCCTGCCTCATCCAGGCTGCCCAGAATCTCCTTCAGAGTATCTTCTGCATCCTTTTTGTTCTGTTCAGCCACGGCCAGCTTTCCTTCCAGTTCCTTCAGAGCTCCAAGGTTACTGGTTCTGTTACTCTTCAGAGCTTCGATCGCTTCCTTCAGCTCAGCCACCTTGCCCTGTGCATCTTCCACCTTACCCTGTGCGTCCTGTGCATCCTGTAACAGCTTCTGATACTTTTGGGTCAGAGCCTTGGCATCATCTACGAACTTACGATATTCAGTATCCTTCTGGGTCAGTTTGATGTTGCCCTGAATGTAATTCAGGTTCTGGATAATCTGGCCGGTCAGCACTTCTGCATTTGCATAAGTCTCAGTTCTGACAGCAGTATTGGTTGTGGTCTCTCCGGTTTTCTCCAGATAATCAATCTCATAGGAATAGCTGGTATGAGCAATGGTATCGGTATCTGTAGTCTTCACATTGTACACACCGGTTGCGCCACTTGCTTTTGCCTGTGCCAGTGCTGCATCCTGTACCGCATTCTGTGCCTCCGCTGCGGTGGTCTTCTCATCGGTCTTGACACTGACACCTGCCACATAGCGGATGGTTGCCTTGCCGAACTTCCAGTCATCCCAGTTGGCACTTACAAAAATACCACCGTCTGCCTCGACTGCCTTTCTGGCTGCATCTTCCAGCTTCTTGTTCGTAGCTTCTCCCTTACCAAACAGGGCTTTGATATCATTCCAAAGAGAACCGAAGGTACTCTGATCGACAGTTTTCTTGGTAACCTTTGCGTAGGTTGCGGATACAGTGCCGGATACGAGGAAGTCGGAATCATCATACCAGTGATCTTCTGTATAGCCGGTTACCTTAAGATCACTGCTTACACCGATCAGGTATAAGTCGTCATCATCGTTAATCTTATTGCTTAACGCCTTCTCCTGCTCTTTCGTAACCTTTGCTACTGCTTCTTCCTCTGTTCTTACACCATAATCCGTCTTTTTATCTGTATGCTTCCATTCAACCTCTTCATCCTTCACATTCACAGTCTTCGTAAAGGTAGGAATGTAGGTTCCGTTACCGGTATAAGTATAATCCGTTTTTTCTGTTCCTGTAACGGTTACATCCTTGCCGGCAGCGTCCTTCAAATCCTTTTCCTTTGCAGCAGCTGCAGCATCTCTCTCTGCCTCTGTCTGATACTGTTCGGTAGAAGTGAATTTTGCATCGGTATAGGTGATGGTGGTCACATCAGCGGTCACGGTCTTGATCAGGTTGCCGTTCTCATCCAGTTTCCAGGATTCCTTCTCGGTAGCCTCATTTACATCAGTATCAACCTCGCCGTTTTCGGTCTTCTGGTTATTGTCAGAAATAATGATACTCTCGGTTCCGTCGTTCTTGATCACTTTCTTTCCATCTACTGCAATAATGGTTCCGTCTTTCAGACCTTTTTCCACTTCGGAAACAGTGATAGTATCCCCATTTTCCTTCACATACTGATCCGGATTGGTCTCCTGTTCCTTTTCCCAGTCGATCTCTTCAAGTCTCTTCTCGAAGATCACGATATTATCCTGATCCTTCTGGTCACCCTTTGCATCTTTGTCATCCATCAGGAAGTTGTAGTATTTATGCTGCGTTACTCCGTTTTCATCCGTGTAGGTTACTTCGAAGTAATTCATCGTATTGTTGTCTTTGCCCTGTTTACGAACAACAGTGGTATCACCCTTAATGTTCAGTACCTCGGGCAGATAGTAGTTCTGCATAATGGAAATGAAAAGCTTATCCTCATTTTTCCAGTTAAGTCCCTGATCTCCCTGTGTCAGAGCTTCCTTATCTGCAATATCCATGGCACCTGCTACGGAGGTATCCACTGCGCTCTTGGCAGCTTCCAGAGCCTTTGCCAGTCCTTCTGCATTTTTCTGTGCTGCCGCAAGTTCCTCTGCTGCTGCCACAGCGTTCGCATCCGCACTGTTTATAGCAGCCTCATAAGCCTTTTCATAATCTGCCACCTTCTGTGCTGCCTCTTCATAAGCTGCCTTGGCGGTATTGTACTCCCCGAGCTTTGCGTCAAAATCTGCCTGTGCCTGATCCACGGTAGTCTTTACTTCTTCATAGGCAGCATTGGCATCGGTGATAGAAGCAGCATCCTTGATATTCTCGATCTGTCCATTTACCTTATCCTGGGAAGCCTGCATGGCATCCTTTGCTTCTGCCGCAGTCTGTCCTGCATTTGCCGCAGCATCAGCTGCCTTATTCAGTTCTGCGTCGGACAGCTTGTCATTGGCTTCCGCAACCCCCAGCGCAGTATCTGCATTCTCTACGGCAGACTCTGCGTCCTTCAGGGATGAACCGTCTTTAACAGTCTTATCCTCTACTTTGGCATTGGCATCCAGAATGTCCTGAGACAGATCCTTTCCCTCGGCATCCTTCACATCTCCGGCTGCCACCTTGTCAACCACTTCCGCCTTCACATCAGCGGCACTCTTTTCGGCGCCCTCTACAGCCTTGTCAGCATCTTTTGCGGCTGCTTCCGCCTGATCGCATACACCGGCTTCCGGTGTCACTGTAATGTTCTTATCCTCGTTTCCTTCGGAAGAATTCCCCTCTCCTTCTGCTGCCAGTGCAGTCAACGGTGAAGATGCCATCAGCATTGCGGAAATGCCGATCGCCATAGCACGAATCACTTTTTCGTTCTTACTGTTTTTTCTCATATGATTTTTCCTCTCCATTCTATTTTTCAACAATATGTTCAAATAAATACTGCAGCACCTCCGGCGTGAACTTCTTTGCCGAAATAGCTACTTTAAAATTTCCGTCTTCTTGCTCCTCCTGTCTGGTGACATCTGCATACATGATCATCGTATCCGCTACGATTATGATGTCTTTCCCCTTAAGGTCAGGAGATCCTGCCGGCATCGTAAAAGCTATGCCCAGCGGACTGACATTCCGGGTCTCCACAAAAATGCTTTCCCCGGTATCACATACCACGATAACACTCTTTGCCTGGTAGCCCACACGGTCGATCCGTCTTCGTTCTTCCATGTCCCCTTTTGCTCCTTTCTTCCAGAGATGCCTGTTAAAACGCCCCTTTTATTCTGTCTTATCTATTAAGACTCTCCGTCTCAGAAAAAAGGTTCAGAAAAACAGAAATATTTTTCTTTTTTTTTACATTTTTTTCAAAACATTGTATTCTTAGCATTTTTCCCATCCCTTTTCCTTACACTCACCTCCATGGCCAGCAGATCCGCAAGCAGGATCTGATCCGCTGGGGCCTGCTCAAGGCGTCGCTCGACGATGCGAAGAACAAGATGAAGGCCATGCTCGACCACACGCCCTACACGTCGGAACTGACGGGCAAAACCTATGAATTCGACCTTATCGGCTC
>OHFX01000098.1_pt1 | contig 56462 bp, 43 predicted proteins | sample 1567691 | NCBI WGS metagenome assembly OHFX01 (sample SAMEA3879552, study PRJEB24766) | human gut metagenome | biome: human-associated habitat; feature: feces | place: USA | collected 1985/1987 | reverse complement strand
TAACACGACTCTCAAACATTTCTATTATTTCTTATTTTTTAAATCAGTTTGACTACCATCTAAAATAACACGACTCTCAAACACAACCACGGTGCAGACATGTATTGCTACGGTTTGACTACCATCTAAAATAACACGACTCTCAAACGTGCCGACTTGAGCGGTGCCGACTTATCCAGTTTGACTACCATCTAAAATAACACGACTCTCAAACGTATGCTTTGTCCTCAGAAAATGGCACCGCAGTTTGACTACCATCTAAAATAACACGACTCTCAAACGTGCCGGGGATCACAAGCCTGTACCTCTCAGTTTGACTACCATCTAAAATAACACGACTCTCAAACTGCCGTGTAAGGCTGTCATCAACTGTTGATGTTTGACTACCATCTAAAATAACACGACTCTCAAACTGTCAGCGACTGCGAGGTTTGAAATTGCAGGTTTGACTACCATCTAAAATAACACGACTCTCAAACACTGCCTTGAGTGGCTGCCGATATACTTCGGGTTTGACTACCATCTAAAATAACACGACTCTCAAACCCACGGCGCGTCAAATAGTTTGCCGGTCATGTTTGACTACCATCTAAAATAACACGACTCTCAAACCACAAGGCACTGATGCTGACGATGAGGTCTTGTTTGACTACCATCTAAAATAACACGACTCTCAAACGCCCACCAGCGGGAAGTCCGTGATTTGAAGGTTTGACTACCATCTAAAATAACACGACTCTCAAACTCAACAACAGAACAACTCGACCGATGCCGGGTTTGACTACCATCTAAAATAACACGACTCTCAAACCGCCGTCAAATCGATGAGGGTTGTACCTCCGTTTGACTACCATCTAAAATAACACGACTCTCAAACAAGGTCTTGAGCGTTTCTGGTCTCGTAAGGGTTTGACTACCATCTAAAATAACACGACTCTCAAACTATCCAAATAGATGTTATCCATTATCGGAGTGTTTGACTACCATCTAAAATAACACGACTCTCAAACAAATGTTAAAGAAGAACCAGATGAACTAAAGTTTGACTACCATCTAAAATAACACGACTCTCAAACTATGCGCGAATTAAATATACCTCAAATGCAGTTTGACTACCATCTAAAATAACACGACTCTCAAACCCATCGACAAGCGAACGCTTACCGACAAAGGTTTGACTACCATCTAAAATAACACGACTCTCAAACTTATACGTCCTTTCTTACGCATATCATTCAGTTTGACTACCATCTAAAATAACACGACTCTCAAACAGCCAGTCAAACGACGCTCTCCATCCTCTGGTTTGACTACCATCTAAAATAACACGACTCTCAAACAGAATTGGACACCTCCTTATTAACATCAGCGTTTGACTACCATCTAAAATAACACGACTCTCAAACTTGACACATACTTCTTCTTTGTTCCCAACCGGTTTGACTACCATCTAAAATAACACGACTCTCAAACTGTCGTAACTGGTCCCAGTGACACCACCAAGTTTGACTACCATCTAAAATAACACGACTCTCAAACTATTATGACAATGCCCGGTCTTTGAAGTCTGTTTGACTACCATCTAAAATAACACGACTCTCAAACGATCGAACATCTAATTTCCATGTCGAAACTGTTTGACTACCATCTAAAATAACACGACTCTCAAACTGTCGATCTGTTAATTAACTGATTCATCATGTTTGACTACCATCTAAAATAACACGACTCTCAAACGTCTAATTCGTTCAGTTTTAAAGAAAGGTGGTTTGACTACCATCTAAAATAACACGACTCTCAAACCGCAACGACATCATAGTTTCTCACATACCCGTTTGACTACCATCTAAAATAACACGACTCTCAAACCGCCTTCAACAGTCTGCTTGACCTCGTCGTGTTTGACTACCATCTAAAATAACACGACTCTCAAACCTCAAATTGAGAAAGCGCCACGACATGCGCTGTGAATTTTAGATGGCAACTGCTTATTTAATTATACATCTGCTATCAGGATAAATCAACACGCAGTTCGCATAAATTTTCATCAAACAGATATATTTCCTCCGCATCGATATGATTTGGCTGATATCTTTCAATCAGCAGCATATGCCATTTTTCATAAGCCGCCATTTTATACAGCTGTGATATCTCATCATCGGAAAAGTATGCATGCGCGCCAACCAAAACAAAAATCTGATCCTTAATCAATCCGTTATACAACTCCATATACTGTATAAGCCTTTCAAGCGGGGTAACGCCGTCTATCGCCGGTTTCAGCTTCAACGATTTCAGCAGAGGGAGAACATACTCTCCCTCTGAAAATGCCGTCGGGTAATCCATGTGCAAACAAACCTGCTCAAGGTATTCTGATATTTCTCTTTGAAGTGAGGCTGTTCTGTCCTGCAATTCATGCATTACCACCGACTGCAATAGTGTCTGAAATCTGTTTTGCAGTTTTCTGTCGTCAACCGGAAGATACAGATAATCTCTTATCATGATTACATGTTCCGCAATATCTACAGGTTCATACTCATACGAGAGCACAAACGGGCCTTTCTCGCCTTCTGACTGCATGCTCAGCTGATTTACAAAGAGCATAAACAGCCGTGAGTTTTCTGCGACAAGCACCGGCACTTTATTTTCATGCCAAGCTATTGAATCAGACATCTGCGGATGATACAGTCTCATATAATCACAAGCCTTTCCTCATCATCAATAATGCTTGAGCGGTATTCGCCGACAACAAGCTCCATTCTTGAATACTGTTTTTCAGTCACCATAAGCATTTGCACCAAGCCATCCGGAGGGCTTTTTGCCCTGACAGATTCCATGATGCTGTTTGCAACAGTGGGGTTGAGGGCAAGCTTGCTGTAAACAGACTCCTGCATCATGATAAACCCGTCCTTGACAAGATTTCTTCTAAACCTTGAATATTCTCTTCTTTGTGCGACGGTGGACACGGGAAGGTCAAAAAACACTATCACTCTCATAAATCTAAAACTCATATTCAATCCATCTTATTTGCTCAATATCCCCGCTTTGCAGTGCCCTGAACAAGCCTGCGCAATAGAGCCTTATGGCATACAAAAGGTATTGCTGTTTGCCGTCATACTTCACTTCCGCATTGAGCACGCTTAGCATAGCTGCCTTTTCATCTTTTTCAAACCTTTCGGGGAGTATGCTGATAACGGCTTTATCAACTATAGGCCTCAGTGGCTCCATGAAGTCGCATCCGAGGTTAAACGGGTTGTATGTATTTTCATGAAACAGCCCAAGCTGATTGAGATATCCTGCCGCAGATATTTCCCTGTTTACGGCGGACAATATCAAGCTGTAGCCATAATTTAGCGCAGCGTTTATGGGGTTGTCCTCTGTCCTGGTAAACTCCATGCCGAAAAGCGCATTAAAGTACACCTTTGCAGCATGTCCCTCACGGTTTGTTGAATCTGCAAGCTGCATTTGCTCAAGATATGAAGTTATAAGCTCCGCCTGGGGGATACATCCCCGGCAGCGAAGGTGAGCCCTTTGCCGCCGGAGTTTTTCCCTGACTATCTCCGTCCACACCTGCTGCTTAGCGAAGTCTGACCAGCCAAGCTGCTGACGTATTTTTGCGCTGCTGTCATGGCATCCGTGCATCGGAACAAGCTCTGAGCAGGGGTTGCGCTCGCCATCGCAGAAAATCACTTTGACTTTTCTTTTGACAAGCTCATTCAAGAGGTATGCGGTGATAGATACTGCTGTGCTTTCTATGATGAGCACGCCGATTTCGCTGAGGTGGACTCTTACGATGTCATCAACCGTTCTGACAACAAGGTAGTCAAGTTTATAATCTACCTTTGAGTTTTTGGTGACGACTACCACCCTCCAGCTCACTTCAAGTCCTCGCTCAAAAGGTCTATTCTTTCTTCGTAGAATCCCGTCGGCGATTGATTGATGAGGTAGAGGCTGTGACCTCTAAGGCTGTTTATATTTGTTCCTAACGATAAAATTGCCGCCTGACGTGCGCAGCCAATCAAGGTAAGATCAATTCCCGATGCACTGTTTGAAAACCGCTTTAATATTTGTTGAATGACACGACACTGATTTGGAATCGTAAGCTCGATGTATTTATCTTTGCCTGCCCTTATTTTATTCGCTATGTCATTCAACTTAGCGCAATAGGGCTTACTTGCCAACTTAGCTACCAACAAATCATACAGCTCAATATTCTGTTCCGCTGTAATACCATCGAATGTAGTTATCTCAGGGTCGGCAAGTCCCGGCTTACATTTGCCAAGATACTTGGTGATGTCCTTTACATACTGATTCCACTTAGGATCAATAATAAGGCGGTTTGCATTCTTAGTAACCAACTTATCGCCAGACCTTGATGATATATTCAATTTATATCCATCAAGTTCAATCAATGCATCTTTTCTTATTTTCGGTATGAGCACCCGCAGCAAATCAATATCAAGCGCTTCCTTGAAATATCTCTTTTGATCGGTCTCATAAAGTTCCTTATGCATAATATATACAGGCTCAATTGAACGCACTTTCTTCTTGCCATCCATATGCTCTATAAGAGCAAAATAAGCTCCGGCAATCTTGTTATATCCTCCACGCTTATCTATGGTCATACGCTCATCTGAGCTTTTAACCATAGCCTGTCCGTTCTTGCGCTTAAGAAGCTGCTGATCAAACAAGCCGCCGCCGACCTCGAAGCTCATCCTTGTCACAAGTATGTTGTTCTTGCGCATGGTATTGCGGACGGTTTCTATGCTCTTGTTGCCGTCTGCTATCCATGCGGTAGTGTCGCCTCTTGAAACGTTATGCTTATACAGGTTGTTGAGGTTAAAGCTGTCGCGATCACTTCTGAAGAAGTTTCTCGGGTCCTTTGTAAACTGGGTGTCATAGACGTTTCCGACAACTATGTTCAGGTATGCATCCCTGGCATGGTGGAAATCGTTTATATCCCTGCACTTCACAAAGAGCGGATCCTGCTTGGTCTCGATGTTCTTACAGTAGCACGCCTGTATCTGTGTGCCGTCATCAGTAATCCTTTGCTCCTGTCTGAACGACGAGACGTTGCCCGCCTTTACATATATGACATCGGTGTCGCTGTATATCTGCTCAAGCCAATTGGCTATAATCTTTGTAGACTGCCTCGTCTCTACAAGCTGACGTGCGACAAACGCCGCAAGTTCATCACTTCCTAACGGTGTAGAGCGTGTAAGGCGCTCATACTTTTCCTTAGATATCAGCTCTTTAGCCCTGAGCATAGCCCAGAACCCGCGCATGCGCTCCCTGACTTCCCACTTCAAAGGATACTCATCAGCCTTATGTGCGTTTAACTCTCGCTTTACGAGAACGCGGTTCGAAAGGCTGTCGTCTTTGATTTTGCTCTGCGGATAGATGTGGTCGATATCATAGTCGCTGTCGAGCCTTGAGAGGTCGATAGGTTCTCCGCTGTACATGCATTTTCCGAGCTGCGTGAAGTACAGATACAGTTTATCTCGTCTTAAGCTGCCGTCGTCGCAGCCCTCGAGCTGCTCATAGAGCTTGCCGCAATCGTTTTTGCAGTTGTCGTACAGCTTCATAAGCGCGGCTTTTCTTGAAACTGTTCGCTCGTTTTTAACTCCGCCGCCTCTTGCCATCTCGACAAACACCTTTGCAGGCTCATGGCGCATAATCTTCACTATCTCAGAAACAATGCGCATGGTTTGGTTTATTGCACGCTTTAACGCCGGTGACGCATAGCTTTCGGTGAGGTAGTCCTGAAGGGTCACCGCATGGCCATCCGCCTTTTTCGCAAGGTACTCATTCAGGTGAGTTGAGAAGCTGTACTTATTGCTCAAAAGCTCCATGAGGTTGTCGTTTGTGCGCCAAAGCATATCGATTATGCTAAGGCACTCGCCCGTTTGCGGATCCTCATGGTAGACCTTTTCGGCATCGTCGAGCAAGCTCTTAGACAGTCTGCCCCAGCTGTTGCACTTGAAGTTCAGAGCATACGCCATGTCCTTGTCGCTCAGAACATTGCCGTAGTCCTTGCTTATCCATCTCTTTAATAGTTTTTTATCGTCTCCGAATATGGTGATGTGGCGGATGATGTTTTCAACCATATCATAGCCGCCGTCGCGCTCAAGAATATGTCTGTAATACGCCCACGGAGCAAGGTCTGCTTTAAGATCCTGGTCTATACCGCCTATCATGTCGTCCTCGGACAGCCCAAGGCATGTTCTTATTTTGCGCTGGGTTGTCTTTTTGCCGCTCATGCACACTTCGTTATATATCTTTTGCTTGTCGGCAACGCTTATTGCATGTCCGTTGACGGTGAGGTTATTAAGCTCATTCAGCACCATGTACTTAGTATACAGAAGTGAGCTTTTAGGCAGGACGTCATCACCGGTGTAGCTGCATTTTGCGGTCATGCGCTCTATAAATCTCTCGTTGCTTTCTTCGAGGTTTACCACCTTGTCAAAGTTCCATGGATATATCTTTTCATCCGAGCGTGACACCCACGCATGAGACGACTTAGGATTGAGCGGGCCAACGTAATAAGGCACTCTGAACTCAAACATCTGCATTATCTGCTCCGCTTTAGTAAGCCCCGAGCTGTCCTTTTCGTTCAAGAACGGCAGGTATTTTGAGGCGTGCTCAAGTATCTTTTTAAGCTCCACGCCGTTTAGCTGGTGAGGGATTACGCCGTTGTCCTTGCTCGTCTGCTTGGGCAGGAAGGTCTTTTCTTCCACTTCGGAAAGTATGCTGCGTATCTGCTCACTGACGTTCGGGTCGTCCTGATACGGCGAAAGACGGTTCTTCAAAAACTTCATGAAGTCTTCATACGCACACCTGTGTTCGGTTCCGCTTCCTACGTATGCTCCATAGTTATTGCACTTTGGATCCTTGCTCCTGAATATCTCGTAATAAAGCTTGTGATCGCCGGTGGCTTTTACTGCGCTTTTAAGCTTTGCAAGGTCGCTGCAATGCTTATCGTACTTTTTAACCATAGCGTCGGATATGTACTTTTCTCCGGAAATCATCGTCTCCATGAGCGCCCAGTCATAAATGCCCTTCGCCGCAAGTATAAGAGCCATTTTGTCGCTGCCTATGGCCTCGCTTATTTTTTGTTCTGTGGACTCAAAGTTTCCTTCAAGGCATATTGTCTCGTCCTTTTCGACTTCAACGCCGTCGCCGTAGAGCTTCTTTATGCTTGTGTTCATTCCGCATATAAGCTTTATGACCTCCGTGCTGAGCTTGTCGCTTTTATCGGGCTTCAGCGCTTCCTCAATGGCGGCCTGCTTTTGCTTTTTGCCTTTGTACTTCTTATCGGTGAGCGCTTCCTTTATTTTGTCGTAAACCGTACGGTCGGCAGGGCAAAAATCGCTGTATTCCGATACATCCGCGCTTGAATCCGAATCGTCGTCGGAAATATCATATTCCTCTCTGCACGCTCTTACGGCGTCGTTCAGCTTCACCATGCACTCTTCAAACGCAGATGCACCGCCGTTAGACTCGCCGCTGTCCGGATCCATGTCGTCTATCGACATTTCGTACAAAAAGTGTCCGCGGTATTTCATTATGTGGTGAATGGCAAGATAGACCATCCTTATATCAAAAGGCTCGTCGCTCTCAACAAGTGCCTTGCGCAGGTGATATATAGTGGGAAACTTATCTTTTAAGTCTTTGTCGGTGTAGTTTTTGTCGTTAAATAGAATGTATTTGCCGAGCATGCTGCCGTCGTCAGAGCGCTTGTCCGCCTCTTCAAAGCTGCTTTCTCTCAGGCGCTGAAAGAACGCGGGATCGACCTTTGCAATCTCGTCGGCAAACGCTTCCTTAAGCCACTGCATTCTCTGCTTTCTGCGCTCAAGTCTGCGCCTTCCGGTTCGGAACGTACGGCGCTCTTCCGCCTTTTGCGCCTCATCAAAGAGCCTTATTCCCCACAGAGCCTTGGAATTTTTTCTGACAAGGTTGTAGTTCTCGTCTGTAACAGCCCAACCCACGGAATCGGTTCCGATGTCATGACCGATGTAGTACTTATCCATTGTAAATACTCCCTTCATAATATTTGATGTTTATGGTTATTAAATTGTGCCCGAAATATAAAGTATACAGCCTTCAAACATGGCGGTTTACACAGCAAAATAAAACACCGTCAGATATGATAAAGTGATACTGTGATAAATAATCATAGCATTATTGTATCAGCAAATGTGAGCTATTTCAACAGCTTTTTAGCATCTTTTTCTTCAAAAACCTCTACAAGTACATTTTATTGGACTTATAAAGTAATATAATGTAAAATAAAAGATGCTGTGGCGCCGAAGGCTTGCATGTTTTCGGGCGCCGAGCATGCAGATATGCATGGCTGACCGCCCAATGAGCACAAGTGCTATAGCACACGCAATAGTGTGAGCACAAAAGAGCATCGAAAAATAAAAGTGAAAAATTTTTTAAAAAAGTATTGACAAATCGACATCGGGCAATTATAATAAGATTATCGTAGACTACCATCTATGATAACACGACGAGTTCAAATAAGGTTTTACCGAAAGCGCCGGGTCTTCCCGGTTTCACAGTGTGTGAATAAAGAGGTTCGCAGTATTGCGGACTTTTTTTATTTTATATGAGTCTTGCACTTGACGAGAGCGCGTGCAGGAATTATCATTGAGTTATTGAGCATCATACAAGTACAGACGGGTGATTCAGCATGGATGTTAACACAATTTCGGGGCATTTAAAGTACAAATTTATAGTTTTCGAGGGCTTAGACGGCTCCGGCAAGGGCACACAGATAAAGATACTTGCCGATAAGCTTAGCTCTTTGGGCTGTGACAAGGTGTTTTTGACCTGTGAGCCGACAAAGTACGCCACCGGCAAAATACTTCGCGATGCCTTGAGTGGGCAGGAAAAAAGGACGCCGGAAGAGCTTGCGGGGCTGTTTCTTGCGGACAGGATAGCTCACTGTGAAAATCCGTCCGACGGAATAAAGGCAATGCTCCAAAGCGGCGCTGCGGTCATTTGCGACAGGTACTATTACTCATCGTTTGCATACCAGGGAATGGACACAGACCTGAAATGGGTGATGGATGCAAATCTTTGCTGCCCGAAAATCATAAAGCCGGATGTGTGCATATTTCTCGACGTTCCGCCGCAAGTGTCGGACGAAAGGATAGCAAGCCGCAACAACCCCAGAGAAATATACGAGCAGGCGGACAAAATAGCTCGCATACGTCAAAAATACATGGATGTGTTTGAGCTTTTGCCTGATCACAACATCAAAATTATAAACGCCTCAGGCGACGTAAACGAGGTTTCAAAAAGAATATCCGACGCGCTCGGCATCGGATAAAACAGATAAAGAAAGGCAGAAGGAGTTTTTCCTTCTGCCCTGTTTTTTATATTTCAAGGATTTTTAATAAACCGTACAAATCGCTTATCTTGTAGTCTTCGCCGTAAAATTCTCCGCTGTTATTTCTGTCTATATGTACGCTTTTACAGCCGAATCTCTTTGCAACCTCTATGTCTTTTGGCTCGTCGCCGACCATTATCATGTCTGCCGCAGAAGCGTTTAAGCCCTCCGAAATGTCTTGCAAGCCCTTTATGTTAGGCTTTTTGAACCCGCATGAAGAGGATGAGACGTACATGTCAAAGTACTCAAGCAGCTCGGAAAAGTAGCTTTTGTGCATGCTGTCCGGCATGCCGGTAGCTACGTCTGTGAGTGCGGCAATTTTAAATCCTTCGTCCTTCAGTTTTTTCAGAACCGGCACGGTATCGGGATATATGTACGCCTGAAGATTCATAGACTCAAAGAACGCATCTATCACATCGCTCAGCTTGAACGTTTTATTCCATCCTGCGGTCACTTCCGAAAAAATCTCTTCCGGTGTGCAGTCATGCTCGCGGTAGTTTATGCTCGGGCTGAAACTGCGGAATATCTCAAGCGATTTGTTTAATTGCTCCGCATCAAGGTTAAGACCAAGCTTTTGATTTACGTGTTCAAACGCTTTCGGATAGTAATCAAGCCAGCTGTTCGGCATGTCTTTATACTCCATCAGCGTCCTTCCCACGTCGAAAACAACAACACTGAAATTCATCATCTTTCTCCTTTATACAAACTGAGAATTGTAAAGCGTGGCGTAAAATCCGCCCTTTTTCATCAGCTCTTCATGATTTCCCTGCTCGGTTATCTCGCCGTTCTGGATGACCAAAATTGTGTCGGCGTTTTGTATGGTGGAAAGCCTGTGCGCTATTACAAACGATGTCTTGCCCTTCATCAGCCTTGCCATAGCCTGCTGAATTTTTATCTCTGTTCGAGAGTCTACATTTGATGTAGCCTCGTCAAGGATAAGCATGTGCGAATCCATCAGCATTGCGCGGGCTATGGTTATGAGCTGCCGCTGACCCTTGGAGATGTTCACTCCGTTATCGGAAAGCATGGTGTCATAGCCGTTGGGAAGCTGCTCTATATATCCTTCAAGCATCGCATCAGCCGCCGCCCTCTTTACATCGTCAAGCGTTGCGTCTTCTTTGCCGTAAGCTATGTTGTCAAATATAGTTCCTCCGAAGAGCCACGTGTCCTGCAAAACCATTGTATACGCCTTGCGAAGTGACGAACGCTTTATATCCTCAACGTTTGTGCCGTCAACATCTATTTCGCCGGAGTCCGCATCGTAAAAGCGCATCAAAAGATTTATAATTGTCGTCTTGCCCGCTCCCGTAGGCCCGACTATTGCAATAGTCTTGCCGGGCTCGGCATGGACGTTTACATCCTTGAGTATTGGCTTTTCGGGGTCGTAGCTGAAGTTTACATGCTTTAGCTCTACTTCTCCCTTTACGTTTTCAAGCTCCTTGGCGTTTTGCGCATCGGCGGGTTCGGGGTTTTCGTCTATTATTCTGAAAACTCTCTCCGCAGCCGAAAATGCCGACTGAAACTCGTTCATAATGTTTGCAAACTCGTTTATGGGGCCTGCAAACTTTCTCGAGTACTGGACAAACTGCGATATGCCGCCGAGTGTTATAAAGAACACGGACGCCTGGGAAACCGTGCCGCCTATCGAGAACATGTACAGCACGCCGCCGAGTATCATCACAAGGGACAAAGAAAGGTTGTTTATGAAGTTTACGGACGGGCCTAAGGTTGCGCCGTAGTATTCGGCGTTATAATACGCATCCATGGTTTCGCTGTTTCGCTTGTTAAAGCGGGAGGATATCTCCTCTTCCCTGCCGTATGCGCATATTGTCCTTCCGCCCGAAAGCATTTCCTCGGCGTATCCGTTCAGCTCGCCGAGCTTTGCAGAACGCATATGGAAAAGAGGTCTTACCTTCTTGGAGCGATATCTTGTGAAAACTATAGATATGGGGACGGTGATTGCAAAAACGGCAATCAGCGGTTTTGATATTTGCCACATGAAAATGAGCGAACCGACTACGGTATAGATGCTCGTCATTATCTGAACGAGGTCGTTTGAAAGGGATGCGTTCACGGTGTCTATGTCGTATGAAATCCTGCTTATTATATCTCCGGCAGGGTGGGTGTCAAAATAGCTTACCGGCAGTGTCGTGAGCTTTTCAAACAGCTCCTTGCGCATAGAATAAACTATCTTCTGGCTTATGAACACCATTAGCACCGCAAGTGCATAGGAAAGCACGCCCGAAAGGATGTAGCAGACAAGCATCACTATGACGTTTTGCGTGACAGCCTGAAAATCCACGCCCGATGGGCCTGTCATGGCGTCTATTGCGTAGCCGGAATAAAGCGGTCCTAAAAGTCCCAGCTGGTTTGACGCAAGTGTGAGCACAATGGCTATAAGGAACAAAAACTTATGCTTGAGTATGTACTTTGACAGCCTGAGAATTACGCTTTTTGTGCGCTTTCTGTCGAGCTTTTCGCCTCTTTGACCTCTTTGAGCGTTAGGGCCTTGTATATCTCTTTGAATCTTTGAGCTACTCAACAAAATCGCCTCCCATCTGTGACTCGCTTATCTCGCGGTATTCCTCACATGTGCGCATCAGCTCATCGTGAGTGCCGTAGCCGCTCGGCATTCCGTTATTTAAAACAAGTATTTTATCGCAGCTCTTCACCGAGCTTACACGCTGGGCAACGGTTATGACTGTTGTTCCCTTCATATCCGCCGAAAGTGCGCGGCGCAGGTTTGCATCCGTCTTATAGTCAAGCGCGGATGAGCTGTCGTCAAGGATCAATATGTCCGGCTTGCCGGCTACCGCCCTTGAGATCAGCAGCCTTTGCTTTTGCCCGCCTGAAAGGTTACTTCCCTTTACGGCAAGCATGTGGCTGTAGCCGTCCGGTATAGCGCTTATAAAGCCGTCCGCCTGAGCCGTCTTTGCGGCGGAGACTATCTCGCCGTGTGAAATATCCCTGCCGAATCTTATGTTTTCCTCAATGGTATCCGCGTACAAAAAGTCGTTTTGCATGGCGCAGCCGAACATGCTATAAAGCTTTTCCTTCGGGATGGTGCATATGTCTTTTCCGTCGATATAGATACTGCCTTTTCCGACATCATAAAAGCGCATTAAAAGCTTGATAAGCGTTGACTTTCCGCTTCCCGTCGCTCCTATAATTCCTAAAGACCCGCCGTGGGCTATTTCAAGGTTCAAGCCGGATATATTGTCCTTGACGCCGTTATACGAAAACGACACATCCTTAAAAACTATATGTGCGCTTGTGTTTATGTCCGGATGCTCCGACTCGGGCAGGACTTTAAGGTCCTCCTCGGTGTCTATGATTTCCTCAATTCTTCTTGCGGATGCGGCGCTCTTTGTGTACATGACAAATATTCTCGTGACCGACATCATGGCGGTGGATATAAGGGTGAAGTACTGCATGAACGCTATTACGGTTTCGGGGTCGGATCTTCCGTCGTTTACCCTTGATGCCGCAAGCGCAACTACTCCCACTATGCCGAAGTTCATCAGCATAGTCATTATCGGGTTGACCATTCCCATAGTCACTGACGCGCGGGTTTCATCCTTTACAAGCGCTTTATTCACCTTGTCGTAGCGCTTGTGCTCATATTCACTCTTTGAAAGAGCCTTTATAACTCTGACTCCGATAACATCCTCACGCACTACTCTTACCATTCTGTCAACCGACTGCTGAACTTTTGTGTAAAGCGGAACGCCGAGCTTTGATATAAAGTAAACCGTCACAAAAATAAAGGGCAGTATGGCTATCATTATGAGCGCAAGGTAGGTGTCCATTATCAAAGTTATCGCAACGCCTCCGATGAGAAGTATAGGCGCTCTTACGCCCATTCTTTGCATCATGCCGACAAAGTTGTGGACGTTATAGGTGTCGGTCGTTATTCTCGACTCCAAAGACGCTATGCCGAACTTGTCCGTTTGCGATGCGGACAGGCGTATCGTTTTTGCAAAGAGATTTTTTCTGACCCTTTCGGAAAAGTTTCTTGCAACCCTTGCAGCCATTCTGTTGGCAACTATGTTGAACACGCATGCCAGCAGTGCGCAAAGTATCATTATTCCGCCCCACGCCAAAACAAGCGTGACTTTTTGCTTTTCAACGACGTTTTCAAGTATGTAGCTGAGTATGTACGGCAGCACAAGCTCCAAGACCGTGCCTGTTATCTTTATCGACAACCCCAAAAGCATTGCCTTAAAGAAAGGGCGCAGATAGCGTATCATCAGCTTCATTCCTTACCGCCCCTCTCTGCAAACTCCCTTGCCTTTTTAGCCACCTTGTCCAAAATGGCGGCAAACTGCTCCGCTTCCTCCGCAGACAGCTCCTCGGTTATTTTTCTGTTCCATTCTTCGCTTATTCTTTTGACCTCGGGAAGAGCCTCAAGCATCTTTTCGGTTGGGTAGCATAATGTCACCCTTTTGTCCTTTCCGGACTGTTCCCGCCTGACATATCCCTTCTCCTCAAGGTAGGAAAGGTTTCTTGCCACGTTGCTCTTGTTTACGCATATATGCCTTGCAAGCTCCTCGCCCGATATTCCCGGGTGGCGGCATATGGCTAAAATATAGCTGTGGTGGCATGCGCCCAGCTCGCTGTTTTTCATGTTCGCAGAGCGAAACTGCGCAGCGCTTCGGCTTATTATGTTTATCTGTCTAAGTATCGTCGGCATGGTTACCTCGCAAAATAAAAAAGTTGCGAACGCAACAATTGCGCCCGCAACTAATTTTATTACATCTGAACGTTTGTGTCAACACATTTTAAAAATTTGTTGATTAAAACGGCATGCGGCTCTGTCACTCAATTTCAAAGCCCTTAAAGTGCGGATTTCCTCCGCCGGTATACCTGAAATACAGCGAATGTACGCCGTCCGGAATGGAAATCGGTGCGGTGTACTTCCACCATATGTTGGTGTTTTCGATATGGAGCTTTGCCAGCGGCTCTCCGTCCCACGTCGTGCAGACCTCAAACGTGCCGCTTGCATAACCCCTTGCGGTTATGCTTATACTGCTCACGCTCTTAAAGTCAAAGTCTTTGAAGCCGATTATCGAGCCGTCGCGTATTCCGTCTATATGGCCGTCGATTTCGTCTCCGTCCTTGCCGTCCTGGGTAACTCTCGGGTGGCCGTGGCCGTCCTTATTGAACATATGGCAGGCGATATACGCCGAGTACTCTCCCTTGCCCTCAAGAGCGCCGTCGTTTAAGCCGCAGGATGTGATCGGAACCTGATCAATACTTCCGTCAGGATTTACGTATATCTTTTCCGCGCAGCCCTGGCGGCTGAACCACGTTCCGTTTGTCTGGCGGTGATAGAATATGTACCATTGGTCGTTTATCTGCACGATGCTGCCGTGGTTGTTTCCGGCAGGTGCAACACGCATATCTGCGGGCTTATAGCTGTCTATGTGCTCATCGCAGTTGCTGACTATAACGCCGCCGTACTTAAAGCCCTTGCGGGGGCTGCTGCTTGTTGCGTAGCAAAGCTCATGCATGACCTCGGACGAGTAGATGAAGTAGTACGTTTGACCTATTTTCCTTATTGACGACGCCTCAAAGAACGCATGTCCCTCAAATCCGGTGCCTTCCGAGTACTCGCAGCCCGGAACTACGAACACAGGCTCCTCAACTATAGTGAGCATGTCTGCGCCGAGAGTTGTGCACATTGAGCCGTGCCTTGACTTATCTCCCCTGCCGCAGAAGCCGGTATACAGATATGTCTTGTCGCCCTCTGTTATCACGCCTGGGTCAAACTGAAACTCATCGCCCGCTCTGTCTCCGAGTCTTGTGCCGTCGGCATAGTGGACGTAGCCCAAAAACTCATATCTGCCCGCCGGTTTGTCGCAAACCGCCACAGACACCACCGATACCTTGTCCAAAACGTAGTAAAGGTAGTACCTTCCGTCCGGTCCGACCGTTACGTCCGGAGCGTATAGGCACATGCTGCCGTCTTTGTTGAGCGGATCGGAGGTCTTAGGATATATCACACCCTCGTATCTCCAGTTTCCCAAGTCGTCTACAGGCGCCGACCAGCAAACGTAATCGCCCATGCAAAAGACGTATCCGTTAAACATATCGTGAGAGCCGTAAACATAGACCCTGCCGTCAAAAACATACGGCTCGCCGTCGGGTATGTATTCCCATGACGGCAGATAGGGGTTATATGCCTGCTTTTTCATAGCTGATTCATTCCTCCCGAACTGTGCTGTCTCGGCGTCAAATTGAGTCCGCTATATCGGTATTCACGCCCTTCAAGCCTATTACTGCGCCGTTTTTAGCCTCGCTCGACTCGGGATGAGCCAAAAGCCACTTGTTTCTTGCGGTCAAGAGGGTATCCTCATGGTTTGCGGGTGTGAACTCAGGCTTTTCGGTGTTAGTTCCCTTAGGAAGCACGACCAGAACCTTAAAGCCCTCGCCCTTGCTTGCGGAGCAGGGCGCATAGTGCAGTGTTGTGGCATAGACCTCAACCAAAACTCCGGTGGGCACTCTGAAAGCTACTATATTCTTTGTGTCGAACATTCCGTCGTCCTCAATCTGCGACTCCTTACCCAAAAGAAGTATGAAATCATTTACACCGATGTTGATTTCGCTGTCACGATGGTACTCGAGGCAGTTTAATGTGGTGTTGTGGCCGTTGCACCAGCCAAGCTGAACGGGCATTCCGCCGTAAAGTCTGTCCGAAAACTCCTTTGCTATCGGGAGCGCCTGAAGCTGCGGCTGCTCCGGAACATACTCAGTTGCCTCCGGAAGAGGAGTTACCTCGTCCAAAACCTTCACAAGCTCCGTCGTATCATAGCCTGTTATCACCTTGCCGTACTCCTTGAAAAGCGGCTCTGTTATCTCGTGGATTATCATTTTAGTGTCCTCCTTTTGTTTTGCTTTTATATGTGCCGAAGATTCGGCGCACATTGACTTTTAAAGAACGCAGCCCTTTTTCAGGATGACGTTCGCATACTGACTTCTCTCGGAAGTCGCTATTACGGCGTACGCTTTTTTCGCCTCATCGTAAAACTCAAATCTCTCAAGCATATTTACCTGCTCAAGTCCTTTTCCCTCGTGCTTTTTGAGAATGTCGTCGTATTTATTCCAAATTGACACGTCGGCGTTATCACCCTTGACTCTGTCCATAAGGCAGACGGGCTTTTCAACGTACTGGTCAAGCGGAATTAAAGACAGCACGGCGTCAAGTATTTCGGGCACTCCGTGTCCGTCCATTCTTATCACCTGTGCATTTGCACCGACAGATTCAGAGGGAAAGTTTCCGTCTGCTATGACTATGGTGTCGCCGTGTCCCATTTCGCACAGCACCTTCAAAAGCACAGGCGGTATAATAGGGTTTATTCCTTTTAACATGTTTTATCCTCCCGATTGCATTCGCAATATTGATGCATACACACTACAACATATTTGCTACAGCATATTTGCCGTGGGCTGAATCTCCTCGGCATACTCAAAGCCGTAGAACCGGCGGGCGTTTTCGCCGAGAAACGCCTTTTTCTCCTCATCGGTGAGGCGGGTAGTTTCACGTATAAACCTGACTGCCATTTTATATGTAATCTCAGTCATGGTTCTCGGGTAGTCGCTGCCCCACATGAGCTTATCCGCTCCGCAGATTGATATTGCTTCCCTCACAGCCTCTATTGCCGAAGGGAACGGATAGTATTCATAATTAAAGAGCCAGGTCAGGCCGCCGCTTTCTATATACACATTCTTGTTCTTTGCAAGCGCTATCTGCGACTGCCATCCGTCGGTGGTGACCATGCCGAAGTGACCTATTGCAATACGAAGATCGGGGCAGTTATCTGCAAGGTACTGCAAGTCCTGAGTCTGCTCCGCGCCGTCAGCCATGTCTATTGAGATAAACATTCCCTTTTGCTCGGCGTCCTTAAAAACGGGCAAAAGCTTTTTTAAATCTCTGTCGGCAAGCCTTGAAGCGCAAATTTTGATTCCGTCAAAGCCCTCGGTGCGCCATCCGTCCTTTTCTTCATACAGCGAGCAGATTTTAAACCTCTTAGGGTACTTTTTCTTGACGGAAAGAAGATACTCATCCTGATTTCCGTCCATATATTCCTGTGTGCACACGCATGCGTTTACGCAGGCATAGTCCATATTTGCTATGAGCCTTTCGGCGGTATTTTTTCCGTCGTCCATATACGCCGGCATCATCTGCCGAACCTCGCCCATAAACATGCTCTTTCCGCCGCCTATGTCGTAAACAGGCAGGCTATTTACCATGCCGTTCTGCTTTTCCCACAGGTGAACATGTGCGTCTATAATCAAAGCCAATCACTTCCTTAATGGCGGGTCAAAGGGTGACGCCGTCCTTAAATATGGCTATTTCTCTATAGCCGTTTCTTTCGTTTGCGGTTTCCTCGCCGTTTGCAACCCCGACAACATAATCAAAGAAGCTGTCGTCGAGATTTTCGCCGTTGATTATCTCGCCGGCGTTAAAATCAATCCAAGGTCTTTTGCGCGCGTACAAAGACGAATTTGTCGAGACTTTGACAGTGGGAACGGGTGCGCCGAGAGGCGTTCCGCGTCCCGTAGAGAACAAAATCATCTGACATCCGCACGCCGCAAGGTTTGTGACCGCAACAATGTCGTTTCCGGGGCCGTTCAGAAGGTTTAGCCCGCTCTTGCTTGCGAACTCTCCGTAATCGAGAACATCTGTCACCGCAGACGTGCCGCCCTTTTGTGTGCATCCGAGCGATTTTTCCTCGAGGGTAGATATTCCTCCGGCCTTGTTTCCCGGCGACGGGTTTTCATAAATCTGCTGACCGTGGTTGACAAAGTAGTCCTTGAAGTTGTTGATAAGCTTTACCGTAGCGTCGAACACGCTGCGGTCGGCACATCTGTTCATAAGGATCGTCTCCGCGCCGAACATCTCGGGAACCTCAGTCAGAACGCATGTGCCGCCCATTGATATAACCTTGTCGGAAAGCCTTCCTATCAAGGGGTTGGCGGTGATTCCGGAAAGTCCGTCAGAACCGCCGCACTTAAGGCCTATTTTGAGCTTTGATATCGGCACAGGCTCTCTTTTAAACGTGTCTGCGTAGCCTCTCAGCTCGCCCACAAGTCTTATGCCCTCTGCTATGTCGTCCTCAAAGTCCTGAGCGTTTAAAAACTTTACCCTTTGCGGGTCGGTATCGCCTAAGACCTTTTTGAACTCATTGATATTGTTGTTTTCACAGCCGAGTCCCAAAACAAGCACGCCGGCGGCGTTTGGGTGCATGACAAGCCCTCTGAGAATCTTTTGGGTGGTGGCGTGGTCTCCGCCGAGCTGCGAGCAGCCGTAAGGATGGGAAAACGCAAATGCTCCGGTGAGCTGTGCAAGTCTTCCGGCTATGCCGTTTACGCATCCGACGGTTGGAATTATCCAAACTTCGTTTCGTATTCCGACGCTGCCGTCGCTGCGCACGTATGCGTTTATCATCTTTGGCGCTGCATGCTCAACATTTGCTGCCGGTGTGGGGTTATAGCTGTACTGCTCGCGCTGATGGAGCGCGGTTTTCAGGTTATTTGTATGAACCCTTTCGCCTTTTTTTATATCGCATGTGGCGGTGCCTATGCAAAAACCGTACTTGATTACGCTTTCGCCGGCACGTATGTCGCAAAGAGCCTGCTTATGACCGGTTTGCGTGTCAACAGCGACGTTGTCTGCGGGATTTATCCTGATAAGGCTCATGAAAGAGCCTCCTTATAGTACTCATCCATGCCCTTGTCTATAAGAGAAATGGTCTTATTTATCTCATCCTCCATAAAGCTCAGATCCTCGCCCCAGTACTCCTGCTTTTTGAGGATTTCCGAGACTGATGCGGTCTTCATGAACTTCATCACATCCTCGCCGTCGTTTGCCTCATCGGTGCGATAAAACGCTATGAGTGCGGCCAAAGACATGGTAAGGCATTTGGGCAGCTTGCCGAACTTCTCTTTATATTCAAGTATGGTCGGCAGAACTCTTGCCTTAAACTTGCTCACGGAATTGAGCGCTATGCTCAAAAGCTGATGCTTTACAAACGGGTTTGCAAATCTCTCAAAAACGGCGTTGGCAAAGCTTATATCCTCCTCGGTGTTTCCTAAGGTGGGGACGATCTCTTCAAAGAGCGTCTTTTTGAGCATTGCGTTCACCTTTTCGTCTTTAAGGCACTCTCCCACCGTGGACAAGCCGTACATTCTCGCAGCCAAAACCATTGAAGTGTGGGCGCCGTTTAAGATTCTGACCTTTCTCTTCTTATAAGGCGTCACGTCGTCCGTCCAGATGACGTTTATGCCGGCTTTTTTGAGCGGGAACTCGTCCTCATAGTTGCCCTCTATAACCCACAGGTGGAATATCTCCGCGGTATTTAAGAGCTTATCCTCGCAGCCGAGCTCACGGCAAAGCTCTGGCGCCTCGTCCTTTGGATATCCGGTGCATATTCTGTCCACAAGCGTGTTGCAGAAGTGATTTTTTGTCTCTATCCAATTCACAAACTCATCGGGAAGGTTCCAAAGCTTAGCGTACTTTATGACATACTCCTTCAAAAAGTCGGCGTTATGGTCGATAAGCTCACAGCAAAACAGTATAAATCCGTCAAGTCCCGCCTTGTATCTTTCGTACAGGAGCGCGGTGAGCTTTGCAGGGAAGGACTTCGGCGGAGCGTCGTCAAGGCTCTCCGTTCCGAGATACTCTATTCCCGCCTCGGTGGTGTTTGAGATGATAAAGCGCATGTCGGGATTGTGAGCGAGCTTGAGATACTCGGCATAGTCGGTATAGGGATTTACGCCTCTTGAGATGGACTTGACCTCGGTGCAGGAGTTTATGACTTCGCCGTTTTCAATTCCTCTCAAATACTGATGATAAACGCCGTGCTGGTCGTTCAGTACGCTTATCAAGCCTTTCTCTATGGGCTGAACGACGACAACCTTGCCGTCAAACACGCCCTTTTCGTTCATGATATGTACAAACATATCGACAAAGCTTCTTAAAAATCCGCCTTCGCCGAACTGAATTATTCTTTCTCTCATCGAAACTATCTCCTTATCACGCTCAGTCGGCAATCTTTACGAGCACCTTGCAAAGGTCGCCCTTGTTGTTTGCAAGCGCCTTAAACGCCTCGTCAGCCCTATCCATGGGGTAAATATCGCTCACCATCTTCAAAACGTCTACCTTGCCGGACGAAATAAGGTCTATTACGTCCTTAAAGTCAGTGGGATAGGAGTTTCTTGAGCCGTATACGTTTAATTCTTTCTTTAAGAGTATGGAGTGAAGGAAGGTTGTCTCCTTCTTGCCGTTGCCGATGAGGATGATGTTTCCGGCAAATGCGCAGCAGTCAATGCAGTTGAGGAATGTCACCGACTGTCCGCAAGCCTCTATGCAGCAATCAAAGCCGTCGCCGCCGGTTATCTTCATAGCCTCTTCCTTTATATCGGTTTTTGCGGAGTTTATGACGCCCTTTGCGCCGAACTCAAGCGCTTTTTGAAGTCTGCCGTCAAGTATATCGGCGACATACACCTCTGCGCCCTTATTTATAGCGGAAATGAGTGCAAACAGTCCTATCGGGCCTGCGCCGACAACCAAGACCTTATCTGTGGACTTGACGGGAGCGCGGTTTACGGCATGGTAGCCGATTGTGAACGGCTCAACAAGTGCAAGCTCCTTTGCGCTAAGGCCTTTGCCCTGATATATTCTTTCTACGGGCATTGCGACATACTCGCAAAAGCTTCCGTCCCTTTGAACGCCCATGGTTTTATTGTCCGTGCAGCAGTTTACAAAGCCCCTTCTGCACGAGTAGCACTCACCGCAGTTGAAGTAAGGATTTGCGGTTACGATGTCTCCCGCTTTAAGTCCCTTGTCGTTTTCGGGAATGGACACTATCTCAGCCGAGAACTCATGTCCGGGTATTCTCGGATATGTGGTAAAGGGCTGATTGCCGGTATAGCTGGCAACGTCTGCGCCGCATATTCCGCAGTAGAGGATTTTAAGCAAAGCCTCGCCCTCTTTGACCTCAGGCTTAGGGGTGTCTGTCACCGCAATCTCAAACGGTTTGTTGATAAGTACTGTCTTCATGATAAATCACCTTTCCGATACATAAATTATATTTAGAAATTGATATATTTTTTGTTCCAGATTACTGCCGTTTTCATCGGCGCGCCCTTTGAGTAAATCTTGTTGTTGTATGCGCCTATCGGGTCGCTTATAAACTCGTCCTTGTCGATAAGCTCCACTATCTCGTTGTAGCGGCTCTTTGCCAAAAGCTCTATCGCCTTTTCCATGTGGCATTGTCTGAAGTTTATCGAGCCGAAAATGAGGTGGTTTTCAAATCCGAACGGCATAGTATCAAACTCTATCTTCGGGCCTAAAGAAAAGCTGTTATACACGCCGTTGCAGCCAAGCACCTTATGCTCAAAAGCGATTCTGTGCTCAACATTCGCGCCGGACACGCCTATGAACATGGTAGCCCTTCCGCCGAGCTTATCGATTATTGCGGCGGCAAGCTCGCTTTCGCTGTCATATGTGTTTCTAAGATACGACGCTCCGGTCTCCCTTAAAGCAAACCTGACCTTATCGGAGTCTTCGCTGCTCCTTGCGACAAAGAGTATTTTTGCGTTCGGGTGGTTTTTGGCGATCAAATCGCCCATAAACATTCCCGTTGTTCCGAGTCCGAATATTACCGTCCTCTCAAACACGTCGTCCTTTGCAAGGTCTCTTGCGGTCTGCTCATCACAGCCGCGGCGAGCCATCTCAACCCTGAAGATATGAGCGCTGCCTAAGTCCTCCATTCTCTCGAGCTGGAAAAGCATGCAGCCGTAGGGGTCGGGAAAGACCATCTTCTTTGCAAACTCCAAATCAAGCTTTCCGTCGTGGACATAACCGTCCGGTATCTTCAAAAGCATATCGGGGTTAAAATACTGCTTGTCGCAGAACAAACCGTCTGCCTTGTCGCAGCCGTACTCAAAATAACTCTCGTCCTCGGTATATCTTGTGGGGTCGTAGCTGTCTCCGCCTCTTATCAAAACTATTGCAAACCTGTTTTCGGACGGAACCCAGACAACTCCTTCGTGTCCGTTTATAAGCCTTGTCTTGCCCTCCGGAAATTTCGGGGTCAAAAGTCCCTGCGAGCCCATATGCATAAGCTCCTTATCGGTTCCGCAGAAGCCGACTATAACCGGCTCGCACAAAACGCCTTCCTTTTCAGGCTCGCCGCGCAGTCTTCTGCGCTTTACGTTTGTTATTTCTACATCGCCGTAAACGAGCGGTTTTTCGGCGTCATTTTGGAAGTATGTTCCTTTTACTATCATGCTCTCACTCCTCGTTTTATACTTATCAAGTGATAAATAAATCAATAGATAGCATCAATCGCTACCGTTAATTTTATATCATCTTTGCACAAGAATCAATAGTCGAGCTGTACTTTTTTATCAAAACATATTACAAAATACGGCGCACTCGGCTTATCAAAAGCATCACAAAACAAGCCGCCCGATGTTTGTATTTATCATTGAAAATGCATTAAATTTAATGTATAATTAGTGTAGTCAAGTGTTCGGTTTAAAGGGAAAAAGCCGTGCACGAGCGCTTAAAAAAGCAAAGAAAGGAATGAGAAAAGCAATGAAAAAGGTTTTGCCTGTTATTACTGCATTTTTAGTTGCGGTTTCAACAGCTGCCTCTACCGCTGCCGAGGTTTCGGAGCAGCCTCAGCAGACTCAGCCGCCCTTGCAGGCGGTGTACACAGAGCCGGCCGAAGATTGGGAATCGGAAGCTACGCCTATGGGAAACGGCTTTTTGGGTGCAATGATTTTCGGCGGCGTTGAAAACGACAGAATACAGCTCAACGAGCATACCTTGTGGTCGGGAGGACCGGGCGCGGATCCCGATTACAACGGCGGCATGAGCGACGCCACCGCTGAAGAAAACAAAGAAAACCTGATGTACGTCAGATCAGAGCTGCAAAAGCTCATGAACGAATTTACCGAAAACAATTCTTCGTATGTAGACGATGACGGGAACGTGGTTTCGTATGACTATCCTTCCCTGCCGCAAAGCGTGACAGATGCCATAGAGGCGCTGAAGGGAGACAAGAGCCTTTACGGAAACTATCAGTCAATCGGAGACATATACATAGACGACCGTTCGGGAAGCACATCGGAAGCGGAAAACTACCGCAGGGTGCTTGACATCGACAACGCCATAACCACACTGACCTACATGCTTGACGGCGTCGAGTACACAAGAGAATACTTTGTTTCAAATCCCGACAACTTTATGGCTATCCGCCTGACCGCGGACACCGAAGGGGCTTTGAACAAGGACATACGCTTCACCACGCCCCAGCCGCTCGGAAGAATAAGCGTTGAAGGCGACACTATCACTATGACAGGACGCCCGCAGGATCACCGTGCAGACATAGATCATCTTGAGTTTGCCTTGCAGCTCAAGGTAATATCGGACGGAGAGCTTGAAGCGGTGAACAACAACATAGTCAGAGTTTCAAACGCAAACGAAATAATAATATACATGAGTGCGGGAACAAACTATCAGCAGTGCATGGATGACAGCTTTGATTACTTCAGCGACGAGGTTCCGCTTGACACCGTTTCGGAGCGCATACAAACCGTATCCGCCAAGGACTACGACGATCTCAAGCAGGCGCATATAGACGACTACCGCGAGCTGTACGCAAGGGTGACGCTGTCTCTTTGCGGAGCGACGCAGTCTGACAGATCAACAAAGTTCTTGCTTTCTGGATACAGAAACGATATCACCAGCGTGAGCGACAGCAGATATCTTGAGATACTTTACTACCAGTTTGGAAGATACCTTTTGATTTCATCGTCGAGGGAAGGATCCCTCCCCGCAAGCCTTCAGGGAATATGGGCCGACGGACTTTATCCGCCGTGGAACTCCGACTACCATGCTAACGTCAACATTCAGATGAACTACTGGTTGGCGGAATCGACAAACCTCACCGAGTGCCACACGCCCATGATTGAGTACATCAACAGCCTTGTGCCGCGCGGAGAAATTACCGCGTACATGTACCACTGCACCGAGGACGGCGAGGACGTAAGAGGCTGGACGACTTACCACGAGAACAACATTTGGGGAAACACCGGCCCCGCTGTTTCCGAGGCGTTTTACTACCCTGCCGGAGCTGCATGGATGTGTCAGGACATTTGGGAATACTATGCGTTTACCCTTGACGAGCAGTTCCTTGAAGACAACTTCGACACGCTTTTGGGAGCGGCGCTGTTCTGGGTTGACAACCTTGTGACGGACGAAAGGGACGGCACGCTTGTTTCAAGCCCTTCGTGGTCTCCCGAGCACGGCCCGTACTCTTTGGGTGCGTTCAGCGATCAGGCTATTATATGGGATCTGTTTAACAACACGCTTGAGGCGGCGGACATTTTGGGAATTGAAAGCTCCGAAATAGACGAGATTCAGGCGGCGTTTGACAACCTCTCCGGCCCTAAGATAGGCAAGGCGGGACAGTTCCAGGAGTGGAAGGACGAAATAACCATGGATATCACCGGCGACTACGGTCACCGCCATGCAAACCACCTCTTTGCACTTCACCCGGGACGTCAGGTTGTTGTGGGAAGAAGTGAAGAGGACGATGCGTATGCTGACGCAATGCGCGTAACCCTTGAGACGAGGGGTGACGGCGGAACGGGATGGAGCAAGGCATGGAAGATAAACTTCTGGGCAAGGCTTCGTGACGGCGACCACGCCGGAGTAATGGTAAACCAGATACTCAAGGAATCCACATACGACAACCTGTTTGATGCTCATCCTCCGTTCCAGATTGACGGAAACTTCGGAGCTACCGCAGGAATGACAGAGATGCTTCTTCAAAGCCAGGGCGGAGCTGTTGAGCTGCTGCCGGCGCTCCCTTCAATGTGGGCTGACGGAAGTGTGACAGGTCTTAGAGCAAGAGGAAACATCGAAGTCGATATAAATTGGCAGGACGAGCTGATAACCACAGCGACGCTGCAGACCTTCTCAGCCCTTGAGGATCTTGAGGTCAAGGGCGTGAACATAGGCAGAGCAACCATCACCGATTCCGAGGGCAACAAGGTCAAGGTTTCGCGTTCTTCCGACTCAATAACCTTTGATGCAGAAGAGGGCGAGACGTATACCATAACCTTTGACGGCAAGGGCGGAATAAGCTCTGTGGCTGTGATAATAATTGCAGTTGCTGCGACGGTTGTTGTCGCGGCTGCGGTCATAATAATCGTGGTTTCATCGCGCAGAATCAAGCGCCGCAAGAACGCTTAATTGCCGGCACTGCTTAGCACGATATTCATAATCACATACAAAAAAAGAACCGGTTCATTGCGAATCGGTTCTTTTTTGCGTGTTTGTTTTTTCTTAATTTGAATCCGGCTGGCGCTGTTCGACGGAGGAAATGAGCTTGTTTGAATTTTTTATGGCTGAGCGATAGAACAGCAGCGACATGATTGTTGCAACCACCCATCCTATCGGCCATGCGCACCATATGCCGGTTGTGCCGAGAGAGGTATTCGCAAACACCGCCGCAAGCACTACTCTTAGCACAAGGTCCGTAAACGTGGCGACCATAAACTGCTTCATCAGTCCTGCGCCCCTTAGAATGCCGTCCGCCGTGAGTTTAAGTGACACCACAAAGTAAAACGGAGCAACTATCCACAAGAACATACAGCCTATCTGCCTGATGTTGTCGTAATCCTCTTTTAAAAAGATATCTATAAGGGAGCCGGTTAAGGTGAGATATATCAAAACTATCGGCACGCAAAGTGCCCACACAAGCTTAACTCCAGCTTTAAAGCCTTGCTTTACTCTGTCAACAAGTCCTGCGCCGAGGTTCTGAGCCGTGAAGTTTGATATTCCGTTGCCGAGCGTTGTAAACGCGGATATAACCATGTTGTTTAGCTTTATAGCCGCAGAATAGCCTGCCATTGCGTCCGTGCCGAAGCTGTTTATAATGCTCTGTATCGCTATGTTTCCTACCGATATAAAGCTTTGCTGAAGTATGCTCGGCACTGCCACTTTTGAAACCTTGCCCAAAAGCCGCCACGAAAAGATTTTAACCTTTCCGGTATGCGGTATCGCGGCAAAGCGTTTAAACACAACTATCATCGCAAGTATGCAGCTTATGCCCTGGCATATAAAAGTAGCCCATGCAACGCCGTCAACCTTCATTCCGAATCCGACTACAAACCATATGTCCATGAATATGTTTGCGGTTGAGGATATGGCAAGAAAGATAAAAGGCGTTTTTGAGTCGCCCAAAGCCGAGAAGATTCCCGTGGCGACGTTATAAAAGAACACAAACGGAAGCCCGAGTATGTATATGTCCAAATACAGCTCCGAGTCGGCTTTTACGCTCGGGTCGGTTTTCATAAGATCCAATATGTCCGAGCAGAATATCATTCCTACAGCCATGAGCACGGCGCACAGCACCGCGGTAGCTATAAGCGAAGAATACACCGCCGTTTTAAGCTCGCTGTAACGTCTTGCGCCGAAAAGCTGAGCTGCTATTACGGAGCATCCTATATTGCATCCAAACGCAAAAGCTATGAATATAAGCGTTATCTCATAGCTGTTTCCGACAGCGGCAAGCGCCTTATCGCTTATAAATTTTCCCGCCACAAAGCTGTCGGCTATGTTATAAAGCTGCTGGAATATTATACTTCCGAACAGCGGCAGGCAAAACCCCATCAGCGCCCTTCCGGGGTTGCCGGTTATAAGATCTCTATTCATAAATTATCACCGATTTGCGCAACTGCGCGCCGTGTTTTAAGCTGCCGCCGACGATTTAAGAGGCGCCAATATTGACACGGCTGAAAAATAATATTATTCTCTTTGTATAATGATTTTAGGAGTGGTACAATGAAACTAATGTTTGCATCAGACATACACGGCTCGGAATACTACTGCCGTATGATGATACAAAGCTTTAAGCGCGAAAATCCTGACAGGCTCATTTTGCTCGGCGACATACTGTATCACGGCCCGAGAAACGACCTGCCAAAAGGATATCTGCCAAAAGCAGTCGCAGGCATGCTGTGCGACATATCCGACCGCATTTTATGCGTAAGGGGCAACTGCGACAGCGAAGTAGACGCGATGGTCTTAAACTTCCCCATTCTCGCCGACTATGCGCTCATATACGCAGATGAAGTGCCGATATACATCACCCACGGGCACATTTTTACCGAGGACAACCCGCCGAAGTTTCCGCCGAGCAGCTCGCAAATACTCCTTTGCGGGCACACGCATGTGCCGAAAGCCGCAGAGCACGACGGCTATGTATACCTGAACACCGGCTCGGTATCCATACCGAAAGAAAACAGCCCTCACAGCTACGTCATATACGAAAACGGATGCTTTAAGTGGATAAACCTCGAATCTGATTCGCAGGTGTTTATGGAGTACCGCATTTAAAGCCTCGCAGTCTGTTTTTTGACCGTAAGAACCGTCTGATATCTTAAAATATCAGACGGTTTTTTCAGTATTACAAAACAGAGCAATCGTCTACGTAAAATTCTCTTACGGCGTTCTCGTCTGCCTTTGCCTCCGACTTCTCAGGAGCAAGTCTTGATGCAAAGAACTTTGTTGCAACCTGCGGGAAGAGAGCATAGCTCAAAACATCCTCTTCGCTGCCGTTAAATCCGGGAACGGACTTAACTTCCTCGCGGTACTTGTCAAGCTCCGGCTCGATGAGGTCTGCGGGACGGCAGGTGATGATTTCTGCGTCGCCCAAGGCCTTCTTTCTCACTTCCTCATTTACCTCTCCGGGAAGTCTGCCGTACTCTCCGCGCAGAAGAGCCTTTGACTCCTTGGGGAAGGTTGCGTATCTGCCCATGAGGACATTGAGCACTGCCTGTGAGCCTACTATCTGAGAAGTAGGAGTTACGAGCGGAGGATATCCGAAGTCCTTTCTTACGTTAGGAACCTCAGCCAAAACCTCATAGAGTCTGTTCTCCGCTCCCGCCTGCTTGAGCTGGGAGATGAGGTTTGAAAGCATTCCTCCGGGTACCTGATAGATGAGCGTCTTTACATCGACGTTGAGCACCTTAGGATCGAGGTATCCCTCAGCTTTGAGCTTTGCAGCTACGTTTCTGAAGTAAGCTGCGGCATCGGTGAAGTCTGAAATGTTCATTCCGGTGTCACGGTCTGTGCCCTTCAGCGTTGCAACCAAAGCCTCGGTTGCCGGCTGAGACGTTCCGTTTGCCAAGGGAGAAAGCGCGGTATCAACTATATCGACTCCCGCCTCCGCAGCCTTGAGGTAAACCATGTCGCCGGTACCGGTGGTGTTATGCGTGTGAAGGTGTATCGGAACTTTTACGTTCTTCTTCAGCTTCTTGACAAGGCTCTCCGCTTCATAAGGAAGCAGCAGGTTCGCCATGTCCTTGATGCAGATGGTGTCAGCGCCCATCTTCTCAAGCTCTTTTGCGAGGTTTACAAAGTACTCCTCATTGTGCACGGGGCTAATTGTGTAGCTTATTGCAGCTTCGCATATTCCGCCGTACTTCTTTGTCGCGTCTATAGCGGCTTTGAGGTTTCTTGTATCGTTGAGAGCGTCGAATATTCTTATGACGTCTATGCCGTTTTCGATGGACTTTTTAACAAACGCATCGACAACGTCGTCGGCGTAGTGCTTATAGCCCAGAATATTCTGACCTCTGAAAAGCATCTGAAGCTTTGTGTTGGGAAGAGCCTTCTTAAGGGCGCGAAGTCTTTCCCACGGGTCTTCGTTTAAAAATCTCATGCATGTGTCAAATGTAGCGCCGCCCCAGCACTCCAAAGACCAATAACCTATCTTGTCAAGCTCCGCACAAGCAGGAAGCATATCTTCAAGCCTCATTCTCGTGGCAGCCTGAGACTGATGGGCATCACGCAGAATCGTGTCTGTTATCTTTAAAGGATTAGACATATCGGTAACCTTTCCTTTCCGTTAAATTTTATCGCTCAATCAGCCAAAGCCGTTAGCCGAGGACTGAAATGAGCACGCCCGCCGCGATGGCAGAGCCTATAACTCCGGCAACGTTCGGGCCCATAGCATGCATGAGCAGGAAGTTTGCGGGGTTTTCCTTCTGACCGACAACCTGAGATACACGTGCAGCCATAGGAACGGCGGAAACACCGGCAGAACCGATAAGCGGGTTGATCTTGTTCTTTACGAACAGGTTCATTATCTTTGCAATTATTACACCGCCGGCAGTGCCGAAGCTGAATGCGATAACGCCCAGTACGATGATCTTGATTGTCTGCCAGTCAAGGAACGTAGATGCGGTGGCTGTTGCACCGACGGATATGCCCAAGAATATGGTGACAATGTTCATAAGCTCATTCTGAGCAGTCTTGCTGAGTCTTTCAACAACGCCTGTCTCTTTAAAGAGGTTGCCGAGCATTATGGCGCCTACAAGCGGTGCTGCGGAAGGAACCAAAAGCGCAACGAATATTGTTACGACTATCGGGAAGATTATCTTTTCCGTCTTGGAAACAGGTCTTAACTCCTTCATGACTATCTGGCGTTCTTTCTTTGTAGTCAGAAGTTTCATTATAGGAGGCTGAATTACGGGAACGAGCGCCATATATGAATACGCCGCAACAGCTATCGGGCCTAAAAGTCTAGGCGCCAAAATCGATGTGGTATATATGGCCGTAGGTCCGTCCGCGCCGCCTATTATTCCTATTGAGCCGGACTGTGCGGGTGTGAAGCCCAAAAGTATGGCTCCGGCATAGGTCATGAATATACCGAGCTGAGCGCCGCCGCCCATGAGAAGGCTCTTGGGGTTGGCTATCAGCGGGCCGAAGTCGGTCATTGCTCCTACGCCCATGAAGATGAGGCAGGGGTAAACGCCGAGCTTAACGCCTAAGTACAAAACGTCTAAAAGTCCGGGAGAAATAGTCTCGCCGACTGTGAGCGTCTGCGCAATTGCAGGGTAATTTATCTGCAGGTCATCTATAAGCTCCTGGGTTACGGCTCCACCGCCAAACAGTTCCCAGTTTACATGTTCTCCTGCAAAGAGCACCTCGTGGAACATTCCTGCTCCGGGGAGGTTGGTTAAAAGCATACCGAATGCGATCGGCAAAAGAAGCATGGGTTCAAACTTCTTTACTATCGCAAGATACATCAGTACGCAGGAAATTATCATCATTACGAGCACGCGCCAATCGCTTGAGATAAGCGCAAAGCCCGTTGTTTTAAGAAATTCTATTATTGCGTCCATATCAATTCCTCTTGCTTATTATTACGTTGAAACATCGGATATGTCGGCGACGCACAGATTATCCTATAACGCAAAGAAGATCGCCGGTGTTTACGGTAGCGCCCTTCTGAACATTAACTGCGGTTACCTTGCCGTCCTTAGGAGCCATGATCTCGTTTTCCATCTTCATAGCCTCAAGGATCATGAGTATATCGCCCCTCTTTACATCGCTTCCGACGCTTACGTTTACAGCGAGGATGTTGCCGGGCATAGGAGCAGAGATTGTCGTTGCATTTGCGGGAACAGATGCGGCAGCGGCAGGTGCGGCAGCGGCAGGTGCGGCAGCCGGAGCAGGAGCGGGTGCAGGCGCAGACGCAGCCTTCTTAGCTTCATCGGCTGAAATCTCTTCGATAGCTATTTCGTATGAAGTACCGTTTACATTTACACGATAGTGTCTCATAATATTACCTTCCTTTTTCATTTTTCATTTAAGCTCAGTTGCGCTTATAAGCTTTTTGATTGATTTGAGACGAAGAATTAAAGCTTTTTAATAGATTTAATTCTTATTGCGGATACATCTGTACCAAGCTCCTCCGCGATAGCAGCGGAAACAGCCGCAACAAACTCCTGCTTATTGCTTATCTGCGCCTGGCTGCTCACGGCAGGAGCGGGCGCCGATACTACAGGTCTTGACTCAGGCTTTTCATCCTCATTGGAATTTTTCTTTAAAAGCCTGATGACTGCACCGAGCAGGTAGCATATGATTATAATACAGACGAGTCCGACAAAAACCATTCCCATACCGAGACCGGCTACCAATCCAATAGACGGTTCAGAAGCTAAAAGTGGCATTTGCGTTCCTCCTTTCATATGAACCAAATTAAAATCATGATAACATACGTTCACGATTTTTTCAAGGACTGAACCTTTATCGCGAATCAAATCTACAATATGACAAAAACACGTGTTTCATTAACCGAAAAAATGGTCATTTTTAATGCTGAAATGCATTCGGTTTTTACATTGCCGCGGTAAAAAAAGCGCGGAATATTAAAAAGTCGCGGTTTATATTATAAAACAGTGGAAATTATTTTGCGGCGGTGATATAATATTAAAGATTAACCTTGACGAATCAAAATCGCAAAGGTGTAAACCCAAGGAGAAAACGTGACACATGACATGTTACATTGACGGAATAAAAATTAACTACGAGCTGTGCGGCGAGGGAAAATGCGTGCTGTTTTTGCACGGATGGGGCACAAACTTAAAGCTCTTTGACTATCTTGCCGACACGGTTGCAAAAAAATACACTGCTTTGCGCTTAGACCTCCCGGGATTCGGAGAAAGCGCCGAGCCTGAAAGTGCGTGGAGCGTAGACGACTACGTTGCGTTTGTGAGAAAGTTTACAAAAGAGCTTGGGCTTGAGCCTCAGGTTCTCATAGGCCACAGCTTCGGCGGAAGGCTGATGATAAAGATGCTTTCGGACGGCGAAAACGGCAGCGTGGAAAAAGCCGTATTCATAGACGCGGCGGGCATAAAGCCTAAAAAGACTCTGCGCCAAAAGCTGAGCCTTGGCATGTACAAGGCGGGAAAGCGGATATTGAGCATGCCGCCGGTCAAAAAGCTGTTTCCAGAGGCGCTTGAAAAGCTCCGCTCAAAGCGAGGCTCCGCCGACTACAAGAGCGCGACGCCGGTTATGCGCCAGACGCTTGTTAAGGTTGTGAACGAAGACCTCACGAATCTTCTTCCCAAGATAAGCGCGCCTTCACTTTTAATTTGGGGCACGCTCGACACTGCCACTCCCCTTTCGGACGCCATGACGTTTGAGAGGCTCATCCCCGATGCGGGGCTTGTGAAAGTAGAGGGTGCGGGGCACTATTCGTTTTTACAGGCTCCGGATCTGTGCCGGCGCGCCATATCGTCATTTCTCGGCATACCGTATTGACAAAATAACAATTATCACATGATCGGAGACGACCTATGCTTTACATTATCATCACATGGATTGCCTTTGCGGCGTATATTTTTGCGGCATGGTTTTGCCTGCGGCACTTCATACACATGTTTCAGCTCAACTCCTACAAGCCGCGCGTGCAGGCGAAGTGGGTTATAAAGAACTCAAGGCGGTTTATTGGCGTTACGGCTGCCTTGCTGATAGTATTTGCGGTGTTTTCGGCAGTGGCGGCGGCGTATGAAAGCGCGGCTGCATTCATAGCGGTTACCGTATGCAGCGCACTGTGTTTTGCGGCTTCTGCGCTGTTTATGCTTCCCAAAAAGAGCTACAAAACTCCCCTCAAGTACACAAAAAGAGCGGCAAGGCTTATACTCACTTTGGCGATAATATATCTTATACCGGCTGTGGCCATGTTCATATCGGCGTGGGACGCCAGAGTGCGGAGCGCTGTCACAATTTGCGCATGCTTTTTGTGGGTATTCTCGGCTCCGTGGATGGTTTTGCTTGCAAACATGATAAACAGGCCGTTAGAGCTTTTGATAAACAGGTACTACATCAACGATGCCAAGAAGATACTCAAAAATTGTCCGTCCCTCACCGTCATAGGAATAACGGGAAGTTTCGGAAAGACGAGTGTCAAATACTTTCTCGACGCACTTTTGAGTGTGAAATACAGCGTTTTAAAAACGCCCGGAAACTTCAACACCCCGCTCGGCGTAGTAAAGACGGTGCGCGGCTCTCTGCGGGCTACGCATGAAATTTTCCTGTGCGAAATGGGTGCAAAGAACGTCGGAGACATAAAGGAAATATGCGACATAGTGCATCCTCGCCACGGAATAATCACGTCTGTCGGTCCGATGCACCTTGAGAGCTTTAAGACGATAGAAAACGTCAAAAAGACAAAATTTGAGCTTGCGGATGCGCTGCCGGACGACGGAATGTTGTTTTTAAACTGCGACGATGAAAACATACGCTCTGTTATCAGCTCATCGGGCAGAAAGTTCACTGCATACGGCATAGACGACAAAAGAGGATACTATGCCGACGACATAAGAATAAGCGAGCGCGGTTCGGAGTTTACGATTCACTCCCCTTCGGCGCAGAGCTGCTCATACAGAACATCGCTCATAGGCAGGCACAACATAATAAACATATGCGGGGCGATAGCGGTTGCAAACAGCCTGGGAATCTCGCTTGAGGAGCTTAGACCCGCCGTCAGGAGGCTTGAGAGCGTGCCGCACAGGCTGCAGCTCATAAACCGCGGAGATTACAGCATAATCGACGACGCATACAACTCAAATCCATCCGGAACAAAGGCTGCGCTTGAGGCACTGTCAATGGCGGACGGCATGAAAATACTTGTCACTCCGGGCATGATAGAGCTTGGAGGCATGGAATACGAGCTTAACAGGCAATTCGGCTACGATGCGTCAAAGGTGTGCGATTACGTGGCGCTTGTCGGCGAAAAGCAGACAAAGCCTATTCTCGACGGGCTTCTGTCGGCCGGATACGACCGCGAAAAAATATATGTGGCAAAGGATCTCGGGGACGCCATGTCGGCGGTGTACTCCTTGACAAGCGGGGGCAAACGTAAGATAATACTTCTTGAAAACGACCTGCCCGACAACTACTGAGGGCTTTGAAAGGGAGAATATTTATGAAAATAAATCTTGCACTGATGTTCGGAGGCAAGAGCGTAGAGCATGAAATTTCAATAATTTCCGCGCTTCAGGCTGCCCAAAGTCTGGACACGGAAAAATACAACGTGATATACATATACATCGCCAAGGACGGGCAAATGTACTGCGGAGACTCGCTCGGAAACATTGAGGAGTACAAGGACATAAAGCGGCTTCTTGAAAAGAGCTGGCCGGTTGCGCTTGCAAGACACGGCGAAAGGGTTGAAATCATAAGGCTTGACGCAGGTCTTTTCAAGAAGGCTTTTGTAAACTACATAGACGTCGCCTTCCCGATAGTTCACGGAACAAACGCAGAGGACGGCACCGTTGCGGGATACCTGAACATGCTCGGCGTGCCGTATGTAGGATGCGATGTGCTTTCAAGCGCGTTGGGAATGGACAAATACGCGATGAAGGCGATATTTAAGGACTGCGGAATACCCGTTTTGGACAGCAAGGTTTACTATTCAGACGAGTACGATGAAAATCCGGGGCTTGTATTTTTGGACATAGAAAAGAACTTCGGTTTTCCCGTGATCGTCAAGCCGGTAAACTTAGGCTCAAGCGTGGGAATATCAAAAGCGGACTCAAAAGCCAAGCTTGACGATGCACTTTCCGAGGCATTCAAGTACTCTAAAAAGGTGTTGGTAGAGCGCGCGATAACAAACCTCACGGAGGTAAACTGCTCTGTGCTGGGCGACGACAGAAGTGCGGAGGCGTCTGTTTGCGAAAGGCCGGTGAACAGCGACGAGATACTCAGCTACAGCGACAAATATCTCGGCGGCTCAAAATCGTCTAAGGGCATGGCGAGCACGCGCAGGGTGATTCCCGCCGACATTTCCGCGGAAAACACGCATTACATTCAGGAGCTTGCAGTGAAAGCGTTTAAGGCTTTGGGCTGCTGCGGAGTTGCAAGAATAGACTTCATGATCGACAACGACGCAAACAAAATCTACCTTAACGAGATAAACACCATCCCCGGCTCTCTTTCGTTCTACCTTTGGGAGCCTAAGGGCGTAAAGTACAAAGAGCTGCTTGACAGGATGATAAAGCTTGCGCTAAAGCGTGAGCGCGAACGCAGCAGCATAACATACGCCTTTGATACAAACGTGCTTTCAGGGGTAAAGCTCGGCGGCACGAAGGGCGCAAAAGGCTCAGGCGGAGCTAAAATATAAGGATTACGCACATCAGTGCACATCTTACCGAAACAAAAACGCACCGGACAGTCCGATGCGTTTTTCTTTTTATATTTTTAAATTTGCCGCAAGGTTTTGGCATGTCGGATTATATCTCGTTGCCGTCCTCGTCGTAGTTTGTGATGTTTTCCGATGCAAGAGCGCCGTTTTCGTCATATTCTCTTTCGGTCACGCATGAAAGGTACCTGTCATCGCCTTCGACAACATACTGCTCTTCATGGAACTCGTGATCAACTCCGGACTCATAGTAAGTAAGCGTGCCCTCATACACTGTCGTCACGCCGGTATCGGGGTCGGTGACGGTGTTTATCCACTCGGAGCTTTCAACGACATTGTCATTATTATAGTTTACGCATGTAAAGTAGCTGCCGTTATTTCCCGTGCTGTAAGTCAAAAGCTTTTCTATTGCAACTATTCCCACTACCGCCTCATAGTGTTTAAGCTCGCCGGTCTCGGAATACTGGGCATACATGGTTCCGACAGCCTGAGTGAGTTCTTCATCAAGGCAGATGATATAGTTTCGCTCAACGGTTACGTCGCCGTCTTGGACCTCGCTTGCGGTTCTGAGGTAGTATCCGTCAAGTCCTACTATGCCGGAATCGGATGCCCCGTCGCTGCTTACGGTGTCGTCTGTGCCGTCGGAAATCTCCTCCTGACAGCCGGTAAGCGCAAAGGCACATATGAGCATAACAGCCGCCAACATTGCGCAAACAATTCTCTTTGATATTATGGTTTTGCTGTTTGTGATGTGAGTCATTTTTGACATATGCATCTCCGTTTCATGTAAGTCACCGGCAGCGCGCCGGAAAATATATCAACCGCGCAGACACTGCAGCGGCAGTTTATCAAAAGCTGTGCGACTAAGCCTGTAAGCCGAGTTCTGTCGAGTACGGCAATCTATCTAGCCCCTGCGTCGCCGCAGGGGTCAAGCCACCTATAACAGCATATCCGCCGAGCAGACGTTGATATGCCGAACCAAACGGTGTTGCATCGGGTAGGGTTTACATGACAGTACAGTCTCCTGCACTTCGGTGAGCTCTTACCTCGCCTTTCCATCCTTGCCGCAGCTGCGGCGGTTTATTTCTGTTGCACTTTCCCTAAGGTCGCCCTCGGCTGACGTTATCAGCTACCCTGCTCTGTGATGCTCGGACTTTCCTCATCCGCCGCGCAAGCGGCGTCCGCTGCCGCACGGCTTACTCGCAAGCTTATTTATTTTACAATATTCATTCCCATGTGTCAACCATTTAATTTAAATTAACTTTACATACGCCCCGATTTTCGCTCATCTTGCCCCACACACGCCTTATACATAAATCCAAGCCTCAAAAATAAATAAGTTTTTATCAAAATGCCATATTGACATTTTAAAAACTCAGTAATAAAATTAACTCGTTAATCATTAACTAATAAATTTAATTTGAAGGAGGGTCTTATTTTTGGCTGACAAGGACGACAAGGACAAATATAAAAAGACCATGAATCTTTTTTTCAAGTGCAACAGGCTTCACCACACGCTTGCGGAATGCAGGGTAAGCTCTCTCGGACTTCACAGAAGTCAGCGCTCCCTGCTGCTGATAGTAAGCTTTTACAACAACATTTCGCAAAAGGAGCTGGCGAAAAAGCTTGAGATATCCCCTGCCGCCGTTACGGTGACGCTTAAAAAGCTTGAGACGCAGGGATATATTGCGCGCGCCTCATCCGTAAAGGATTCAAGGGTCAACAACATTGCCATAACGGATAAAGGACGTCATGTAATTGACAAAACGTCTGAAATCTTTGATGAGCTTGACAAGCAGACGTTCAAAGGCTTCTCTGACGACGACCTTGACAATCTGCACCGGTACTTAAAGCAGATTTCCGAAAATCTTCAAGGTGTTTGTGAAGAATCAAAAAGCAAATAAACCATTTAGAAAGGATTGATAGCTAAAAATATGCATTGGTTTAAGTATATCAAACCCTATCTTTTTTACTTTATCATAACTCCGCTTTGCATGCTCATGGAGGTTGCGGGCGAGGTTATAATGCCGAGGCTTTTAGGAATGGTTATAGACAGCCAGAAGAACGGCACATTGACTGTAAGCGAAAGCCTTTTAGTGATGCTTGCTATCATTTTATGTGCGCTTGCCATGATGGCGGGCGGAATAGGCGGCTCATATTTCGGAGCAAAAGCTTCGGTAAACTTTGCAACCGATTTGCGCCAGGACATATTTGAAAAGGTTCAGACCTATTCGTTTGCAAACATCGACAAGTTTTCGACCGGTTCACTGGTCACGAGAATGACAAACGACGTCACCCAGATGCAAAACTTTGTAAACATGCTCCTGAGAATGGCCTTCAGGGCGCCCGGAATGCTGATTGCGGCGCTGTTCATGGCGATTTCGCTTCAGCCTTCGCTCACCGTCACATTTGCGGTTGCTATACCGCTTCTTTTGATTGCGGTAGGAGCTATCATTCTCACCGGCTTCTCAAGGTTTGAAGTGGTTCAGAAAAAACTCGACCGACTCAATTCAATAGTACAAGAGAACGTGACAAACGTCAGGGTTGTAAAGAGCTTTGTGCGTGAGGATCACGAGGTAAAGAAATTTGCCGGCGCGAACAAAGACCTCAAAAAAGCCGGAATGAGCGCAATGAACATCATGATCTTCCTCTCTCCTGTCACGACGCTTATCATGAACGTAACGGTTTTGTTCATCATATACTTCGGAAGCCAGATGGTTTACGACACTCAGATGGAAGTCGGCGCTCTTTCGACGTTTGTAACATACACAACTCAGATACTCTTCTCACTGATGATGGTTTCCATGCTCTTTATGATGTCCTCAAGGGCGCTTGCATCCGCAAAGCGTATAAAGGAAGTGCTCGAGGAGCAGCCCGACATATCCGACGAGAACGCAAAGTTCCCGCAGCTTGAGATACAAAAGGGCGACATTGAGTTTAAGAACGTCACATTCAGGTACTACAAAAACTCTTCGGAGTGCGTGTTAGACAACATAAATTTGAAAATACCGGCGAAATCCATTGTGGGAATCATCGGCTCTACCGGCTGCGGAAAGACAACACTTGTTTCCATGATACCAAGGCTTTACGATCCGGACAGCGGCGAGGTTCTCATCGACGGCATAAACGTAAAGGACTATTCGCTTTACAACCTGCGTGAGGGAATAGGCATGGTTTTGCAGAACAACACGCTGTTCTCCGGAACGATAGAAGAAAACCTGCGTTGGGGAAATGAAAACGCCACCGAAGAGCAGATAGTAGAAGCTGCAAAGAGCGCACAGGCGGATAAGTTTGTGTCGTCGTTCAAGGACGGATACAAGACCGAGATTGACCAGGGCGGTACGAACGTATCGGGCGGACAGAAGCAGCGCTTGTGCATTGCAAGAACACTTCTTAAAAACCCCAAGGTTATCATCCTAGACGACTCCACAAGCGCCGTTGACACTGCAACCGAGGCTCAGATAAGAAATTCATTCCGAAACGAGCTTGCCGGCTCGACGAAGATAATCATAGCCCAAAGAATTTCCTCCGTAAAGGATGCGGACATGATTATAGTTATGAACGAAGGCAAGATCACAGGTATAGGAACTCACGACGAGCTTATGCAGTCGAACGAGGCGTACCAGGAAATCTACTACTCTCAGCATGACGCCGAGAAGAAAGGAGCTTGAGACTGTATGGCAAGAGATTTAGCATCACTTCAAAAGCAGTATAACAGCTCTGCAACCGAGCGGCGAGGCGGACCCGGCGGAGGTCCAAGACCCGGAGGCCCGGGCGGGAGAGGCACAAGAGGCTCTGTAAGCGCAAAGTCTCTCAAAAACTCCAAACACACGATAAGGCGAATAATAGGATATCTCACGTGTCACAAGCTGAGGCTTTTAGTTGTACTTCTTTGCATGCTTTTAAACGCGGTATCATCGCTTTGCGCGTCGTATATGCTTGCTCCTATAATCAACAAGCTGACGCTTGCCGTGACCGGAAAGGAGCAGCCGCTGAGCGGAATTGAAAAGCTTGCGGACAACATAATAACAAGCTTTACCGGAACGATAAACGTAGCCATAAGAAGTGAAATGCTCAGCTACATCTTTACGGTTATACTCATATTTGCCGCGGTTTACGGGGTAGGAGTGCTCACATCATATCTTCAATCAAAGTTCATGTTGGTAATATCTCAGGGAACTATAGAGTCAATCAGAAACGACCTGTTTACAAAGCTTCAAAAGCTCCCTGTCCGCTACTTTGACTCTAACCACACCGGTGAAATAATGTCAAGGTTCACAAATGATATCGACAACATAGACATGATGATAAACAACTCCCTGACATCTATTATATCGGGAATTGTAACGCTCATAGGAACGTTTGTGTTCATGATAACAACCAACTGGCTGCTCACGCTGATAACGGTAGTTTTCATACCGATATTTACATTCGGCGGCGGCGCGATAGCAAAGCTGTCCTCTAAATACTACAGCGGACAGCAGGCTGCTTTGGGCGCGATAAACGGCTACACCGAAGAGACCGTGACAGGACAAAAGGTTGTAAAGGTGTTTAACCACGAGAACACATGCGTGCAGGAATTCAAGCTTTTAAACCAGGACATGCGCAAAAAGCAGTTTAAAGCGCAGTTTTGGGGCTCTGTCATGGGCCCGATAATGGGCAACACATCTCAGATTTCATACGGCGTAACGATAGGCATAGGCGGAATACTCATGGTGTTCGGCAAGCTTTCAACCGGTGCGCTGACCGTATTTGCAAACTATTCAAAGCAGTTCTCAATGCCTATAAACAACATCTCCCAGCAGATGGCAACCATATTTGCAGCGCTTGCCGGAGCTGAAAGAGTGTTTGAGGTTATGGACACCGCTCCGGAAGCTGCGGATGCTCCCGACGCCGTTACAACGCCTATAAAGGGCTACGTCGTCATGAAGGATGTCACATTCGGATACCGCCCCGACAAGATAGTTTTAAAGCACATCAGCCTTTACGCAAAGCCGGGACAGAAGATAGCGTTTGTCGGCTCTACCGGTGCAGGAAAGACTACCGTCACGAACCTTTTAAACAGGTTCTACGACATTTCGGAAGGCGAAATACTTATAGACGGCATAGACGTCAAGAAATACAAGCGCGAATACCTGCGTGAAAACATCGCAATGGTATTGCAGGACACTCACCTGTTCACCGGAACAGTGCGTGAAAACATACGCTACGGCAGGCTTGACGCCACCGACGACGAGGTTGTCGAGGCCGCAAAGACAGCAAGCGCTCACTCGTTTATCATGAGGCTTGAGCACGGATACGACACCATCCTCGAGGGCGACGGAGCGAATTTGTCTCAAGGACAAAGGCAGCTGCTCAACATAGCAAGGGCGGCCCTTTCAAAAGCGCCGATACTTGTCATGGATGAGGCCACATCGTCGGTAGACACAAGAACAGAGCGGCACATAGAGCACGGCATGACGAGGCTTATGAAGGATCGCACGACGTTTGTAATCGCTCACAGGCTGTCAACCGTAAGAAATGCAAATGCGATCATGGTTCTTGAAAACGGTGAAATCATCGAGCGAGGAGACCATGACGATCTGCTCAAGCAAAACGGAAGGTATTACGAGCTTTACACGGGCAAAAAAGAGCTTGACTGATACTAAAGCGGCTAAAACAAAAACAAAACAATGTTTTTTCGGCAGATTTATTCTGCCGTTTTTTATGCAAAAATACTCAGCAGCGCGATGCGATCATGGCTTTGAAGATGAAAAAAATTTATTAAAACATGCCGCGCAATATGGCAAGTAAAATAATGCTTGAAAAAGCCCGCGGTTATTTTGCGGCTATCTGTAAAAAATACTTTTTGAAAACGAGAAGAAAGGAACTTGTTATCAAAATGAAAAGTCTAATCAAAAGCTTTTCCGCAGTGCTTTTAGCGGCGCTTACTGCGATAATGGGCATAGTCGGGTACTACGATGCGACGCTGCCCGAATATTATTATGTTTCGGGAAGCGGTGTTTCATCGCTGACCTGTTTTTTTGACGTGACACTGACGGCTAAAGAGGACGCGCTTTCGGCAAGCACGGACAACTGCGTTGAGGCGGACGCAGAGCTGAAGCTGTTCGGAATCATACCGATTAAGGATGCAAAAGTTACAAAATCAGACCCGCCGATGCTGATACCGGGCGGCACGCCCATAGGCATAAAGCTGCTCACTGACGGCGTAATGGTTGTAAAGGTTCAGGACGTTGAAAAGGGCGTGTGTCCGGCTGTTGACGCCGGAATATGCGCGGGCGACAACATTATAGAGGCGGACGGCGTGAAGATAAGCTCCTCATCACAGCTGTCGGAAATAATCTCCGCATCAAAAGGAAACACGGTGCAGATCACCCTCACCAGGGACGGGCAGACCATACAAACTGCAATCAACCCCGTATTTTCCGAGAGCGACGGCACATACAAGGGCGGCATGTGGATACGCGACAGCTCGGCGGGAGTGGGCACGCTTACGTTTATAGACCCGTATACCGGCATATACGGTGCGCTCGGCCATCCGATATCAGACTGTGACACCTACAAAATGCTGCCACTGGGTTCCGGCGAAATTGCCGATGTGACCATCACCGGATATGAAAGCGGCACGCGCGGATGTCCCGGAGAGCTGTACGGAAAGTTTGTATCGGGGCTTGCCTCGGGAAGCATAATTAAAAATTGCGACCAAGGCGTATTCGGAAAGATGACATACGCCTCAAAGAAGGATGCTATACCGATAGCATTCAAATCGGAGGTAAAGACAGGCGCTGCAAAGATGCTTGCCACCATAGAGGGAAACAGTCCGAAGGAGTACGATGTCGAGATTGAAAAGCTGAGTCTCAGTCCGGCGGCAAAGACTAAAAACATCGTAATTCGCGTGACGGACGAGGAGCTGCTCGAACAGACGGGCGGCATAGTTCAAGGCATGTCCGGCAGCCCGATAATTCAGGACGGAAAGCTTGTGGGAGCAGTGACGCACGTGTTTGTCAGCGACCCGACAAGGGGCTACGGCATACTGATAGAGGACATGCTCGAAGAGGCAAACGAGCTGATTGAAAGCTCAGCCGGCCAAGCGGCGTAATAAAGAACAGCACTAAAAAAATCACCGACCACAAAAACCCGACTGTCAAGGCGGGGCTGACGCCGCCTCAAAACGAAAAAGACAGTATAAAAGCAAAATCCCCTCCGCCGTGCATGCGCAAGCGGAGGGGTTATTATTTGCGGATTATGATTTGACGCGATACCGAGCAAAGAGAAAAAGCCCGATGACGGCAGCTGCAATCAGCACAGCCCAGTATGCGGTCAGGTGCGCGGAGCTGCCCATATTCCAAAGTATTTCCGCGGACGAAACCGCTGTTATCGGTGAAACGTACTTTGCTGCGGGCACACCCGACAGCGTCAAAAAAGCCGGAAGCCCGAAAATGCCCACGCATGCGGCGCAGGACGAAAGCATTCCGTTAAACAGCCCTCCGACGCACATGACGACAAGAGAAACAGCGGCAAGCATCACAAGCCTTGCAAGGTACAAAATTGCGAGATATCCGCCGATGGAAATTGCAAAAGGAAATTCGGACAGTGCAGATATGTTTTGCACCGGCGCGGCAAAATCTTCAGCGCCGTGCAGAGAAAGAAACGTCAAAAGCTCCCTTATGTATACCGCCGCCCAAATCAGAGCGCCCATCAGTACAGCTACGCCGGCCTTGGCGGCAAAAGTGCTCGCTCTTCCACTGCGCGTACTTCTGACAACCGCAGCAGTTCCCGCCAGACGTTCATAAGAAACTATACCCGCACAGCATATAGCCGCAAAAATAACGGCTGCGGCGGCGTTTGTGCGTTGAGCGTCTACGCTGCTCTCGCCATAAAACGCAGAATACATCTGCTCGTCTACAAGCCACGGTTCGTATCCGCCGTCCTCGGCTCTTTTTACGATGTCGTCCGACTTGATTTTGAGCATATCCAAGGCTCCGGAAAGCTCGCTGTAATTAGTCTGTCCCTTTGCATCAGCGCGCGCCTTCTCTATATATTCATCCAAGGAGTTCCCGTCCGGCGATAAATACACCTGTCCTGCGGCATCGTCTAAATAATTTTGATACCATATGTCCATGTCGCCCGTCGGCATGTAGTATGTGAGCGACCCGCAAATGACAACCGCCGCAACTATCAGCAGCGCGCCGTACTCGAGCACAAATGCTTTGTATGCTTCCCAGCCGAATATTGTGAGCCTTCTGCGAACAGCGTCAAGTGCGCGGTTGAGCACGTCCGAAATGCTCAAAAGCAAATTCTTATTTCCGCTCGGGTACTTTTTGCACTGTATTAAAATATCCGCCGCAGAAAGTGCAACCGTCAAAGTGACAAGCCCAACAGCGGCAAGCTGACCTATGCCGACCGCTGCTCCGAAGATGTTTATATTGAGATAATACGTATACAGCTCAAGAGAATGTACATAGGAAAAGATGTTTAAGTACTTTAAAATATTGAATGCGCTTTGGACGGGGATCAGTGTGTAAAGAAGATATTCTATTGCAAACACTGCCACGGCAATTCCCAACGCAAACTGTGCGCCGGTTATAACGCCTGCGATGCACCACACCGCAAGTCCTATCAATGCTCCGCAAATCACGCGCTCGATCAGATGGACGCATATCCACTGCGAGATGCTGAGCCTAAGCGTGCATTTTGAGAACATCGCCATAGACTGAACAGGCCTGTCAAGTTCGCCGAATCCGCCGGAGAGCACAGCCGAAACAACAAGCGGCAAAGCGTACAGCAAAAGCGTCAGGAAAATCGATCCGACAAAGAGCGCAGATATTCTTGTCACACCGAGTTTGAGTCTTCCGCCCGGGCAGCTTCTTACGATGCTGTGAAGGCCTTTTTTGCGTTCATCGACAAACGACAGGGCAATCACAGCCATGCAGATCAAGAAAGCGTAATCTGATATTTTAAAATCTGCCCAACACTCGACTGCGCAGCTGTTTCCGAGGCTTGGTTCGACACCGTCAAGCGCCGCGAAATCTGAGGCGGTTTTTTCAAGATTCTTTTTTGAAAATCCGCTGCTGTTGAATATGCCGACGTTTGAAAGAACACTCGCCTGCTCCTGAACGCTTTTCAGATAGTCCTCATACCCCGCTATGTTTTCTGCGTCATCATACAGCATTTTAAGCCTGTCGGTAAGGGCGTTTTTTGCCCTGTTGAAGTCGTTTACGCTTTTTGACTCATCGAGGTACAAAGACTCAAGGTAAGGGTATTTTTTGAGCGCAGACAAAAACTCTTCTTCGCTTGAGTAGCTGACTGCGATGCTTTTATTTATGTACGAGCTTATGTCGTTTAGCTCATCCAAAGTCAAATCAATCTTTTCGGCTGCCGAGGCGGCGGGCAGCTTTTCGCACTCATCGACGACCTGAAGATAAAAGTCCACAGCCTCGGATGCGTTTTTGACGGCGTTCGGGGTTACGCCTCCGAGATAATTTATCACAAATGCGGCAAGGCATGCTGCGCATATCACCAATATAAGAGCTGCGCGGCGGGGTTCAAGAAAAATTCGCTTATACTCGTCCATATCTCAGTCCCCCAAGTAGTACAAATACACATCCTCAAGACTGGGATAGTAGGCAACCGGCTTGATATCGGGCGGCAGGGATTTTATAAGCTCCGCGGGCGAGCTGACGTTAAGCAGGCATCCGCGTTTCATCAGCAAAACTTCATCGGCTATGGACTCTATGTCCGAGACAATATGCGTTGCAAGCAAAACTATCCTGTCCTTTGAAAGCTCCTCGATAAAATTTCTTATTCTGACCCTCTCCTTAGGGTCAAGTCCCGCTGTAGGCTCGTCAAGTATCAACACCTTGGGGTCATTTAGCAGAGCCTGAGCAAGCAGCACCCTTTGCTTCATTCCGCCGGAAAACTGCCCCGTCTTTTTATGCTTTACGCCGCTGAGGTTTGCAAGGTTCAGCACCCGCTCTACCTCTGCTTTCAGCCGTGCGCCCTTCAGCCCTTTGAGCCTTGCCATATAGCTGACAAAGCTTTCCGCAGTCATGTGTTCGTATATTCCCTGCTGCTGCGGCATGTATCCCAAAACGCCGCGAAATTCAGCGCCAAGCTCAAGTATATCCTTGCCGTCATACAGGATACTTCCGCCGTCTCTGCGGACGTTATCTGTTATCAGGTTCATAAGAGTGGACTTTCCCGCGCCGTTCGCGCCGAGTATGCCGTATATACCCTCAGAAAATTCAAAGGCGAAACCGTCAAGCGCGGTAACGTTTCCGTATTTTTTGGTGAGGTTTGATATGCTAAGCTTCATCTCATCACTTCCGTTTATTTTTTAACGGCAAGTCAGTTTGCCGTGTCCACATCGTCTTTGTTTGACCACAAAACGCTGTACTCCCCGCTTCGTGCATCGACATCAAACAAAACTACATATGGCGTGGCATTAGACCACATTGACGCTACGATATATATTGTATCTCCCTGAATGCCTATGGGAAAATAAATAAGGTTTTCATCAATGTCAGGATGCGAAATGGTCGTATCGCTTATGACGCCGCCGTCAAAATCTATCGTGCGAACGCTGTAGCTGCTGCCGTTGCTGCGCCCGCATATCACATATCCGTCGGCAATGCCGCAGGGGTAATACGAATCCGCCTCCGTATCAAGCTTATAAAGCTCATTTAACGACGAATTTGCAAATTCATATTGATACACTCCGGCATTTGAAACAAGCATTATCATGTCGTCAAACACCACTGCGCGGAAGTTTCCGGACTGCTCGGCTATCGGGCAAGCTCCGCTGTACAAGACCTCCCCCTCGCCGCTTTGGATGTCATGGCGGTATATCTCAAGCGTGCTGTTGTCCTTTCCCAAAGCGAACATGTACACGCTGTCGCCGTGCGGCTTTATTGATATCTGTGACATATCGTCGTTTCGGTATATTACCGCGGCGCCGTCGGAACCGGTTAATTTGGTTTGAGTTACGGCCGCAAAGGTAGTTTGCTCGCCCTGAGAGATGTCTCCTACGGTCAATGCGTAAAACACATTTCCCCTGTGAAAAGCCGTTTCGGGGTTCATGCCTCCCGCTCCGAACAGCTCTTCGCCGGCAACTCCGTTTTCTACGCTCCTGACGGTCATTCTGCCCGTGCCGTCAGGGTTTTCGCAAACGATATCGCATCCGGCGGAGGTTTGCTGCACCCAATACAGCTTTCCGTCGTACATTGACAAGCCGCTTCCGTTATAGTACGCATTGCAGTCGGATGTGTCATGCGAGCATTCCGGTTTAGCGCAAAGCGGAGCAGTGATTCCTGAGGCTATGTCATAAAACATGAGTTTATAGTCAGAGACAAAATAGATCGCATCCTCGCTTGCGCAGCTTTGGTTATACCAACGCTGATTGAACATCTGGTTATAGTCTTTTGTCTTGCCGCTGTCCCCCGCTCCGCATGACGTAAATAAAGCTGCTGCACACAAGAGCAAAGCGGCTGTTTTTGCTGTTCCTTTTTTCATACTGTCAGCCCCTATCTGTCATCATATATGACGCTCACACCCTCGCCGGACAGTGAAACAGAATATATGACCGTATATTTTACCGGAAGGTCTGAAACCGCAGTCTCGCCGCCGTCAGATTCAACCTTTTCAGCGACGATATACAGGTTTTCACCATCGCAGCCGCAGGAGGTTATGCCGATATTTAAGCCCGACTGCCCTTCAAAAGCCACCTGTTCAAGGGCTCCCAATTCATAAACAGACACGCTTTCATCTGCAAGGTTTTTAACCGCAACGCTGTAGTTATATTCGTCGTCATAATACAATACCGCATAATAATCATCTGTTACTGCGGCGGTATGCCTGTAAAGTCCGTCTCCTTCGACGACTGTTCCCAAACAGCATACGTCCTCAACTGTGCCGTCAATCAGGCTTATTTGACGGAGCTGTCCGAAATCCCGCACAGCCATGGCCTTAAATCCTTCGCCCGGCTGATACTCGCCGCCGATAAACCCGTCGTTATAATACGCCTTATCGGATGAAACGACATGGATATTTATGTCCTCAGCGTCGATAATCAAACTGCTCTCAGACGTTTTGGGGTCGAGCATGTACACGCTTTTCAGGGTTTTTGAGTCTTCAGAGCGGGACACAACCGCATAAAAATGCCCGTCAAAATAGCTCAGCTCCTCAAGGTATCCGCCCTCGGGCTTTTCTATGCAGTGCACTGTCTCTCCGCCGTTTAAGTCTATTGACGCGAGCAGACAATCATCGCAAAACGACGGATTGGCGACGTATGCCTTGCCGTCACAGAAAACAACATCAGTCGTGCTCGAGTTTGACGTTCCGAGCGACGCAACTAACCTGTGCTGCGAACCGCCGACGTCCTCGCAGACAATCGACGTCTCGTAGCTGCCGTTTCCACCTGACGTCTCAGCCCAATAGAGCACGCCGTCCCAAACGGCAAGCGAATAAGGCATATTTTCTACCGCAGCCTGGCACGCATTGCTCTCATGGTCACAGTCGGGGTCACAGCAGAGCTTTTGCGCCTGAGCGGTTTTTCTATCGACCTTGCAGATAAAGTACCGATTTTCTCCGCCTTCGCCGGAGCTTCTCACGCTTACATAGTAATTCTCGCCGTCGGATGTCATGAAGCTCGTCCCGCTTATGTAGCCGTTTTGCGGCGTGGGTTCATAGCCCACAAGTCTGTTTTCGCTTTCGTCGTTGACGACCTCTGAAAACTCACCGCCGTTACCTGACGTCTGCACTTCTTCGGTGACGGCAGGGCTGTTTGACGCATCGCCGGAGCAGGAGCAAAGCAGCACGCCGGCAAGCGTCAAAATGCATAACGCCGCAGATTTTTTAATTTTCACGCCTTATTCATCCCCTTTTTCAGCGGTCTCATATGATTACATGAGCGCGCAAAATATATCCCAGATATATATATATATATATTATGATTATATATTATCATATTTATAGGACGTCGTCAACAAAATTTTCTTATTATTTTAGCAATTCGACATAGTTTTATTTTGCTTGATAGATATTAGCTTCATTCCTTGCTTAACTTTGTTTTCTGTGAAAGGCAGCTTGTCTGCACATGCGAAAAAGGCGGCCAAACCACAAGGTTTGACCGCCGCACATGTGTGACAATTATCTTTTCAGGTACGCCTCAAGTCTGTATATCGGCTGCCCCATGTCCGAAAAGCGCTTTTCATATTCTGTGACAATATTGCCCTCAAAGTCGCTTGCATGCAGATCAAGGCAGACGTTTTTCAGCGTAAATCCGTAGTCGGACAGCTCATCTATCGAGAACTCGAAAAACTGTCTGTTATCCGTCTTTTGATGTATCTCCGCTCCGGGGGCGAGGAGCTTTTCATATATCCTGAGAAAGTTTTTATGCGTGAGGCGGTGAGCGGCATATCTCTTTTTGGGATACGGGCAGCTGAAGTTTAAGTACAGTCTTGTCACCGATCCGTCGGGTATGAATTTTTCAAGATACCTCGCATCGCACCGCAAAAACACAAGGTTGGGTATGTCTTTTGCCATTGCCTTTTCCGCCGCATCGACAATCACGTTCGATGTCATTTCTACCGCAAGCACGTTTATGTCGGGATTTCTCAATGCAAGCTCGCATGCAAACTGTCCCTTTCCCGCGCCTATTTCCAAAACAGCCGGGTTATCGTTTTTAAATATGCCGGCAAGGTCAAGATACTCTTTCTTTTCAAGGGAGGTGACAAAATTCCTGTCCTCGCAGTTAAGTATGATGAGCTTTCCCGACTCCACGCATCTGTCAAGCCTTTGCTCAAGGTGCGCTTTTCTTCTCATTCTCATAGTGAAACCTCTGTCACCTCTGTGCCGCCCTGCTTTCTCACGTTCAAGACATGGCAGCTGCCGCTGCCGAACACGCTCTCCATTCCGTTTATAAAGCCGTCGAGCATGTCATTTTTTACAAACGCCTGTATCGTTCCCGCAAAGCCTCCGCCGTGAACTCTCGACGCACCGCTGCCCTGCATGAGCATATCGCACATATACAGCGCCACGGACACGCTTTGGTTTTTGGGCATCGAGCCGGCATAGACGTTTTGCAGGTACTTATATGAGCTGTCGCCCGACTCGTTTATGCATTCCAAGAACGCATCAAAGTCGCCGTTTTTAAGCGCTGCCGCAAGTCTTATCACTCTTTCGTTCTCGTCAAAGAAGTGAAACGCCCTTAAAACCGCCCTGTCGCCGAACTTTTCTCTTAAAGCGGCTACGTTATCTAAGACATCCTGCTTTGAAAGCTGCCTTAAATACTCCTTGCCGAAATATCCTGCCACCGCTTTCATTTCATCCGGTATGGCTGCATACTCCGGAGTCAGCTCTGCATGACTTCCCCTTGTATCGACTATGCACAAAGAATAACCGCTCTTTGACAGGTCGTAATCTATTGCCTCTATCACCGGCGCAGAGGTATCCTCAAAGTCAATTGATATAAAGCCTCCGACGGACGACGCCATTTGATCCATAAGCCCCGAAGGCTTTCCGAAGTAGACGTTTTCGGCATACTGTGCAACCTGGGCTATTTCAACTGCCGAGATTTTTCCGTCGTTATACAGGTGATTTATTATTGTTCCGACAAGCACCTCAAACGCAGCAGAGGACGAAAGTCCCGAGCCTTTCAAGACGTCGGAGGTTGTGTATGCGTCAAATCCGCCTATTTTATATCCCCTGTTTTTAAGACCCGCGCACACGCCTCTGATGAGTGAGGCGGACTTATTTGTCTCCTGCGGCTTCGGCTCAAGTGATGAGATATCTATCACATCGGCATCGAAGCCCTCTGACTTGACGGTGACAACAGATGTATCGTTTGCGTTTGCTGCGGCTATTATGTCCAAATTCACGGCGGCAGCCATTACCCTGCCGTGGTTGTGGTCGGTATGGTTGCCTATGACCTCAGTTCTTCCCGACGCCGAAAAGTATCTTTTGGGCTTGCACCCGAAAAGCTCCTCAAATTCGCCGTCAAGTCTGCGGTATCTTGCCGTCTGTCTGTCGGTGTCCTTATAAAGCTCAGAGAATGTTGTTATATTCATAAAAAAGTCTCCTTTAATTATTTTTTATTCTTAAACAAGCTGTCAAACCGTGTATTGTGGAAATACACCGACATGACAAGGCCTATTGCCACGGTGGATGTGAGCATTGAAGAGCCGCCCGCCGAGAAGAAAGGCAGGGGTATTCCTATTACCGGCGTGATTCCCACTGTCATGCCTATATTTAAAACGCAGTGGGCAATAAAGTATGCAAACACGCCCACGCATATCAATCTTCCGAGCATATCGGACGCCCTCATGCCGTTTGTGAGTATCCTAAGGCACAAAAGTGCGAGCAAAACCACTATTGTCATGCATCCTATAAATCCGAGCGTCTGTCCGGCATAGGAAAAGATAAAATCGTTATGGCATACGGGAACGTATGAATAATCGCCGCCGAAAAGACCTTTTCCGGTGAGCTGGCCTGAACCTATGGCTATAAGCGAGTGGTTTGTCTGATACAAAAGATCCGGTGTGGCGTACTTTTCAGGGTTTATGATGGAGAGTATTCTGTTTTTGTGGACGGGCTGAAGGTAGTAATTCCACAAAAAGTACAGTGCGATCGGCGATACCACCGCAGCGCCCAAGATATACTTCCACGATATCCCTGCGGCAAATATAATGGCAAGGAACATCACCAAAAACACCGCCGCCGTTCCGTCGTCTCCCTGAAGCATTACAATTGCTATCGGGATACAGCCGTGAACGCACACGCCGAGTATGTTAAGAGGGTTATTGAAAAACTCCTTGGTTTTAAAGCAGTGGTATGACAAAGAAAGTATAAAGGCGAGCTTTAAAAACTCTGCGGGCTGTATGGTGATAAATCCGAGGTCTATCCACGCCCTGTCGTCAGCGCCCTCAAGTCCCGAGGTGCCAAGGCTCGTAAAAGTTAAAAGGGTCAGTCCGAGCGTCGCGGGAAGGTATATAAACCACAGCTTTGAAAACCAGCGATAGTTCATCGCCGCCGCGACAAGCGCGATTGCAATGCCGAGGCATACGGCGGCAATCTGCGTTTTTACCGTGCCGGAATCAACCGTGGCGTTAGTTATGGTTTGCGTTTGGCTGTTGACGGCAAGCGAATATATAAGCACAACGCCCAGGCCGCAGCAAACAAGCGTCAGCGCCAAAAGAATCTTGTCCAGCCTGCGAAGATATCCCAAAACATACCTTAGAACCTGCTTTAGCACCTCATGACCTCCTTTACGAGCAATCTGCATATCTAATATATTGTAGCATACCGAATCTTTGTTTTCAACTTAAAATCGCTTGGCGGCGCATGTTTTGCCCTTTACGTCCTTTTTACATCGGACGCAAAAAAACAAACTTGCATTTTTCAAATAATGTGCTATGATGATAGGTAAGAGGCGACTCTTTAAGTTTAATTAGGAGGTCTGTGAAATGGCTTATAAGATTACTGACGAATGCATCAAGTGCGGCGCATGTGCTGAGGGCTGCCCTGTAAGCGCTATTACCGAAGGCGACGACAAGTACGTTATCGATGCCGATACCTGCATCAGCTGCGGCAACTGCGCATCTGTTTGCCCTGTAAGCGCTCCCGTTGAGGAATAATAGGGCTTTGAGTGACGCATGCTGAGCATGTCAAACGTGCCGCATGGGTTACACACGAATTTAAATCCACCCTTTTAAAAGGGTGGATTTTTCGTGAAAAGCGCGGTGAGGGGCGAACAATTTGTTGCGAACGAGACGGCATGCCTGAAAAAATACTCAGACCAAAAAAGCGCGGCAAAATGCCCGCCTGAAAAACCGAATGTTAAATTTCAAAAAAAGTTCGAAATGCTATTGTAATTTCTCCGCGATATATGTTAAACTGATATAGGACGTAAAATGTGCGCATGCAGACAAAGTGGCGTACACATCGGCTTTCAATTCAGACTGACGCGCGGGAGGAATCGCTGCAATGGCAAAGCTGACCTTTAAAAGGCGCGAAAAAAAGCTGCTCATATCGCGGCAGCAGTGCGTAAACGTAATTAAAAAGATATCCGAGCACGGGATGGTGTATGATTCACATTGCGCGGACGGAAATCTTTATACGATATACAATTTGTATTTTGACGACGACAGCAACTCGGTAATCCGCAGATCCATAAGCCACCCCAAGTTTAAGGAAAAACTCAGGGTGAGGGCGTACAGCGTGCCGACGTGCGACGACGACACGGTGTACGTAGAAATAAAAAGAAAGGTATGCGGAACGGTTGTAAAGCGCAGGGCGTGCATGAGTGTCAGCCAGGCGCGCGAGTTTTTAAGAAACGGCACAAGGCCGGACACAAACAAGTATATAACGAACAAGGTTCTCGATGAAATAGAGTACTACCTTAAATGCAACCCGGTACAGCCAAAGCTTGTTTTGAGCTATGACAGAGTAGCGTTTTTTGACAGTGCCGATTCGAACTTTCGCGTGACGTTTGACCAAAACATACTCACAAGAAGGTACGATCTCGACTTATCAAAGGGCGCATACGGGGACAAGCTCTTAGACGACGATGAAGTTTTGATGGAGCTTAAAATTTCAAACGCGATACCCAAGTGGTTTTCCGACATACTCGCGGATGAGAAGATTTACATCAGCGGCTTTTCAAAGTACGGAAACGAGTACAAAAGATACAGGGGTCACGACTATCTTCACGTAAAAGACAGGCATTTGACAGCGATCACAATGCCTCCTGCTGCCGCTGACAGGCAGCAAAGCTAAGTATTTTTCGGAGGTTTTAAAATAGATGACAGACTTTTTATTCCCGACTGCCGGACACGTTGACATGACTGTCGCGGGCATACTCACATGCTTAGCGATTGCGTTTGTTTTAGGCCTTGCTCTTAGTTTAACTTATATATTCTCCCACAAAAGAAGAGGATATATAGCGAGCTTCCCTGCCGCAATAGTCATACTTGCGCCGCTGATGGCAGGCGTGACCATTATAATCAACTCAAATGTCGCAACCGCAATATCCTTAGGCGGGGCGCTTGCGCTGCTCAGAATACGCAGCTACCCGAAGGACACGGCAGACATAATAAGCCTGCTCTTCTCGCTTGTAATAGGAATAGGCTGCGGAACAGGCTACTACGGAACTACGATGCTTTTGACGGCGGTGCTTTGCGTGCTGATGGCTGCTTTAACAGCCGTAAAGTTCGGCGTCCCGGGCAACGACCACCTGCTTTTAAAGATTTCCGTTCCGGAAGATTTGAACTTTGACGGCGCATTCGACGACATACTTGACGAGTACACCGATGAGTACGTGCTCAAAGAGGTGCGCACCTCCGATTTCGGCTCACTGTATGAGCTCAGGTACAACGTCATACTTCCTTCAAACTGCAATCGCAGAGAGTTTTTAGACCAGATTCGCACAAGAAACGGCAACCTCGACGTAGTTTTATTGCTAAGGGAATTTGAATCGCCAAACAAGTAATCGGAAACCGCGTCATTGCTTAAAATCAATTCAGCCTTACTCTTCTATACATAATATATACCCTCGAAAGCTGTGCATAATATTTATGCGCAGCTTTTCTCGTTCATGCGGTTTTTGGCGCGTGCGTTTACCTGCTCGTCTACGCATGGCGGCTGCCTTTGTCCTTTTGCCATTTCCGTTTTGTCCCCTGAACTATTGTCCAATTGTCTGATTGTTATCCGCCGCATCATTATGCGCTCCTTACACTCATTGCAGCCGTTACGCATACATCCGTTGCCGCGTGTAAGCATGCATCCGCGCTGTCTGTGATGGCGCATGCGCTCTTAGGCTATTATCAGGCATTTTACGCAAGCGTGACGTCAAAGCATAAAAATCACCGCCCGATTTATCGAGCGGTGATTATAATTTACGCCGTATTACTCAGCTTTTTTGTTCTTCTTTTTCTTGCTTGACACAACTATTGTTATAATAGCTGCAACCACAATTGCCGCTACAGCAGCTATCGCCAATATGACAGCGGTGTTGGGCTTAGAGTCCGACGAGGACGAATCGGTCATGGACACGGGCTCTTCCTGGTCTGCCGCTCCGCTGCCCTCAAACTGCCACCACTGAAGGTTCATAGCGTCTCTGGGCGACGAGCTTGTGAACACGATATAAAGGTCGTGCACGCCGTCAGCACCGCTGACCTCCGTAGACAGGGTTGTATACTCAGCCTCTGTTCCCTCGGCTGCCGCAGGCACCTCAAGCGTTCCGACAAGCTTTCCGTCCACGCTGTCGAGTCTCAGCTCGATGCTGCCTCCGATCTCAGGCTTAACGCTTGCGGTAAATGTATCTGCGCCTGAGCCGAAGTTCACGGCCGCCATTTTGATATAGTTTCCGTCGTTAATCTTTGTAAATTCATAGGTTCCGTCGTCGCTAACCACCTTGTCGATTCCTTCTATGTAGCAATAAGTGTTTGCGCCAACCTGATTAAACGGATTGAAGGTGGATATTGCCTTTACGCCGTCGGGCTTAGCAATAGTGTCGATTGTTCCGTCGTCGTTATACTCAAACTCGGCAACGCAGACGGATCTGTTGAAGAGTCCTCCGCCCTGGAGCTGTGCAGTGTGATAGAACAGGTATGAATGACCCTTAAAATCGACTATACCGGGGTGGTTTGTATACGTTCCGCCTTCCTCTGTCATTATAACGCCCTGATACTCCCAAGGACCTGTCGGAGACGAAGATGTGGAGTATGCTATATGCTCACTTCCCGCTCCCTCTGCGAACGCGGCATAGACCATGTAATAAATATCTCCGCGCTTGTAGAACCAAGGGCCTTCGGCATAGGTTGTTCCGGTGGCGTGTCCGCCCTTTCCGAACGACTCTTGCGTCATGGGAACCTTTACAATGCCGACTTCTTTATCATATGATACCATATCCTCGTTGAGGAGCACGTATCTAAGCTCAGGATTACCGAAGTACAGATACGCCTGTCCGTCATCATCAATAAACACGGTGGGGTCTATGTCGTTCCAGTCGCCCTCATCTATAAGCGGCTCGCCGATATCGACAAAGGGACCCGTGGGGCTGTCAGACACGCCGACAGCTATTGCCATACCGCCGTTCTTCTTGTGAACGGGGCAGTAAAGATAGTACTTGCCGTTTCTCTCGACAGCCTGCGGCGCCCATGCTCTGTCCTCTGCCCACTCTATATCCTCCAAAGAGAATACAACGCCGTGGTCCGTCCAGTTTACCATATCGGTGGTTGAATAGCAGCACCATTCAAACATGGTGTAGAATCCGTCGATCAGCTCATCCTCATCGTGAGATGTGTACACATACAAAGTGTCTCCGACAACCATAGGAGCGGGGTCGGCGGTATATTTATCCTGAACTATAGGATTAGTACCGTAAAACTCCGCCGCAGCCATCGGCTGAGCGAGAAGAAGCGACGCTGAGATCGCCGAAATAGCCTTTTTCAAAGTGTTCTTCATATAATTACTCCTTGTCCGTCAATAAATTAAGGGCTTGCCTTATGACATTTTGCTCTTCACATGCTTTAAGAGCGCTGTCGGGTTTATGCTTTGAGAATACAGGCGCGCAATGTTCCAAGCCGTACCGATGTACAGAAAAATTTTCGGCTGTCAAATCCCGTTTGCTTTTGCCCGACAGATATAACGTTTTTATTATATCATTTTTGTTGATTGATTAACAATCAAAATTATACACAAATAAGAATGTTGTTTTTTGTGTAATATATTGACCCTGCGGCTTTTTAGGGGTGGCATGCGTGCGTGTTCTTTTATTTCGACGACAAAAATGCGGTAAAGTTTCACGGTGCTGCATGGTTGGGATGAACAAATACGCCCGCGAGCACGCAAAAGTAAATTTTCATTTGTGTCTTGACAAGTGGGCGTTTGTTTAGTATAATAGATTTGTTATGAAGGTATAGCTCAGCTGGTAGAGCACCTGCTTGACGTGCAGGGGGTCATAGGTTCGAGTCCTATTGTCCCCACCAAATGTGGCCCGGTAGTTCAGCTGGTTAGAACGCTAGCCTGTCACGCTAGAGGTCGACGGTTCGAGC